>ERZ1106969.455-NODE-455-length-42456-cov-4.971038_pt1 | contig 42456 bp, 32 predicted proteins | sample MGYA00403685_ERZ1106969 | MGnify/ENA primary metagenome ERZ1106969 (study PRJEB35170, sample SAMEA104062416) | human gut metagenome | biome: human gut; feature: human-associated habitat; material: faeces | place: Denmark | collected 2012-05-18 ... | reverse complement strand
CTCGGGTTTTCTGTGAACTTTGTTCACAAAAAACACCTCGCGGAACGTTACCAGTAAACAGTAACTTTTTGTAGTTACTGGTCGCAATGCCTGCATAAGCAAATTTATGGATATAGTCCGTACTTTCTTCTCAGGAAATCCCCATCAAGCCCTGATCTATTGTGATCTGTGCACTGATATCCGCCTTCATCTGCTCCCAGGCATCCGGATGATCCACATAATACTTGGGGCATTCCTTTCCTGTCACATCATAATGCCGGATCACCTGCTCTGAGGTCAGCCCAAATCGGGCGCACAGCCATGCAGCCAGCTTTACCACAGAATCATAAGTTTCCTGTTCAAAAACGCCTGTATCATCTTTATGACAGCACTCAATAGAAATACTGTCCACATTCCTTGAGTTAGTCGCATAAGACATCTCCGAGGTAGGAATACACTGGATCACTTCACCCTCCAGTCCTACTACAAAATGGCTGCTTACTTTCGCCTCATGAGAAATGGAAAGATTCTCAAAATAATCCCTGTTATTCTGCGCTGTAGCACCGGGATTGGCTGTATAATGGATCGCTATGTAATCAGCTCCATTCAGGGGAAGCTGAGGCCTGGAATACTCATTTGGTGTCAATAATTGTACATCTATGTAGGGAGCACCCTGGGACATCCATTCTTCCGGTCCATAATTCGTATGATCATTCATTTCCTGGGATGTCTCTGCACTTTCCTCCTGCTTCTGTCCATTCCTTACCATCAGAATAACCATTCCGGTCACAACCAGAAGTAAAAGAAGCACCAGTAATGCCAGACGCTGATTTCTCTGACGGATCCTGCCACCCTTATCTGTTTTTTCTCTTTTGTTAAAAGAAGGCCGCCTTGAAAAAGACGGCCTTGCAGATTTTCTTTTCATTATTTGTCATCCACACTGTAGTTCGGTGCTTCTTTTGTAATGTGAATGTCATGTGGGTGAGACTCTTTCAGGGAAGCAGCAGAAATCTTCACGAATTTACCATTCTGTTTCAGTGCTTCAATATTCTCAGCTCCACAGTATCCCATACCGGAGCGAAGTCCTCCGATCAGCTGGAATACAGTGTCCTCAAGGTGTCCCTTGTATGCAACACGTCCTTCCACACCTTCCGGAACAAGCTTCTTGGCATTCTCCTGGAAGTAACGGTCCTTGCTGCCATTCTCCATAGCTGCAATGGATCCCATTCCACGGTATACTTTATATTTTCTTCCCTGATATAACTCGAAAGTTCCCGGGCTCTCATCGCATCCGGCGAACATGCTTCCCATCATACAAACGTTTGCACCAGCTGCGATTGCCTTGGTAACATCACCTGAATACTTGATACCACCGTCTGCAATAATCGGAATACCATATCTCTTGGCAACCTCATAGCAATCCATGACTGCTGTGATCTGCGGTACACCAATACCAGCAACTACACGGGTGGTACAGATAGAACCAGGTCCGATTCCGACCTTAACTGCATCTACACCAGCATCGATCAGAGCCTTGGTAGCGGCTCCTGTGGCAACGTTTCCTGCGATAACCTGCAGCTCCGGATATGAAGCCTTGATCTCTCGTACAGCACGGAGGATATTCTCAGAATGACCATGAGCAGAATCAACAACGATGACATCAACATTTGCCTTCACAAGTGCGTCTACACGGGCAAGCACGTTGGCGGTAATACCAACAGCAGCTCCACAGAGAAGACGTCCCTGTTCATCTTTGGCAGCCAAAGGATATTTGATCTGTTTCTCAATATCCTTGATGGTGATAAGTCCTTTTAAGTTAAAATCATCATCTACAATGGGTAATTTCTCTTTACGGGATTTCGCAAGAATCTCTTTCGCTTCTTCCAGTGTAATACCTTCTTTAGCTGTGATCAGTCCTTCAGATGTCATGGACTCTTTGATTTTCTTGCTGAAATCTGTCTCAAACTTCAGATCACGGTTGGTAATAATACCGACCAGCTTCTTGCCTTCTGTGATCGGGACACCGGAAATACGGAATTTCGCCATTAAGTCATTGGCATCCTTCAATGTATGTTCCGGAGATAAGAAAAACGGATCTGTGATAACACCATTCTCAGAACGCTTAACCTTGTCCACCTCTTCTGCCTGCGCCTCGATAGACATGTTCTTGTGAATGATACCGATACCTCCCTGACGTGCCATGGCAATCGCCATATTGTACTCAGTAACGGTGTCCATTCCTGCACTCATCATGGGAATGTTCAGTTTAATCTTCTTTGTAAGGTAAGTTGAAACGTCAACTTGATTCGGGATTACTTTGGAGTACGCCGGAACTAAAAGGACGTCGTCGAAAGTAATGCCTTCACCAATGATAGTACCCATTGCTTTTCCTCCCTTGTCTTATTGTGTCTTTGGTTTGTAGATTAGTGTAGCAAAAAACTAAAAGTGTGTCAATCTAGTAAATTAATCTAAAAATACTTTGCTCGGAGCAGTATTTCTCATGGTTTTTGCCAATATTTCATCTGGCTCGATAATTACTTTGCAGGTGTCTGCGCCATCGCGGCAGACAATTGCAAAACGCTTATGTTCCGGATTTCCGGAGGAAAAATCCTGTACTTTCAGCTTCTGGTTGCTGTTGTAATAGTCCATTCTATGTGAGTTAAGAGGTGCCATAATATCACATTCTGTGATGTTCAGGCTTTTTACTCTTTTTCTCTTGGACTTTGCCATGATCTTGTCAATGTCAAGTTCTCCGTTTACAAACAGGTACTCAAATTCCAGATCAGTGCCTGGAAAGATAAAAAGATAGGCACAGACTCCCAGCACAATTGCCGCGATCAGAAGCAGAGGCATGATAAACAGACCTGCGAGTACCAGAAGCACGATCAGTGCAATGATACTGCCTTTTACCAGCCTGTCCTTTGCGGTCCGCTCTTTTTTTACAAGCAGCTCAGAATACAAATCGCTCATATTACAATTCTCCTTTGTTTTTTTGCCAGCCGGCATGTTGTTTTAAGTATAACACACAAAAGTTTTCCTGTGAACATTGTTCCTGATAAAACGCGGAATATTGCCAGTACACAGTTACTGTTCACTCCGTTCACAGTAACGCGCTTCGCGATGCACAGAAATCATGCATTCGCATGATTTCGCGCCGCAATTCTCGGGTTTTCTGTGAACTTTGTTCACAAAAAACGCCTCGCGGAACGTTACCAGTGAACAGTAACAGTACACAGTTACTGTAAAAAATGACTTTTATTGAATGCAAAAGGGCCAGCGTCTTTGACACCGACCCTTATGAGTTCTGAATTATACCTTCAAAAATCCTTTCATGGATTTTCCGTTCTGTTTTCCGCTGCCGGAAATTACATCATTCCCATACCCTGACCGCCAGCTGGCATGGCCGGAGTATCTTCTTTGATATTTGCAACAACAGACTCAGTTGTAAGCAGAGTAGAAGCAACACTTGTTGCGTTCTGAAGAGCACTTCTTGTAACCTTTGCAGGATCAAGGATTCCCTCGTCTACCATGTTTACATATTTCTCGTTCAGAGCATCAAAACCAACACCTGGCTCAGACTCTCTTACTTTGTTGATGATAACTGCACCTTCAAGACCTGCATTAGCAGCAATACGGAACAGCGGAGCTTCCAATGCTTTCAAGATGATGTTTGCACCAGTCTTCTCATCTCCCTCAAGATCTGCCGCAAGTTTTGCAACCTCTTTGGAAGCGTGGATATATGCAGAACCGCCTCCTGCAATGATTCCTTCTTCAACAGCTGCTCTGGTAGCTGCAAGAGCATCTTCCATACGAAGTTTTGCTTCTTTCATCTCAGTCTCAGTAGCTGCACCAACACGAACCACTGCTACACCGCCTGCAAGTTTTGCAAGTCTTTCCTGAAGCTTCTCTCTGTCGAAATCAGATTTTGTCTCCTCAATCTGAGCACGGATCTGGGCAACACGATTGGCAATTGCTTCTTTATCTCCCATACCATCGACAATAACAGTATTCTCTTTTGCAACTTTAACAGATTTTGCACGTCCTAACTGAGCCATTGTAGCATCTTTCAGTTCAAGACCTACCTCGTCAGAAATTACAGTACCACCTGTCAGAATTGCGATATCCTGAAGCATTTCTTTTCTTCTGTCACCATAGCCAGGAGCTTTTACAGCTACTACCTGGAAAGTTCCTCTTAATTTGTTTACGATCAGAGTGGTAAGAGCCTCACCCTCAACATCCTCAGCGATGATAAGAAGTTTTGCTCCAGCCTGTACGATCTGCTCCAGCAGCGGAAGAACTTCCTGAATGTTGGAGATTTTCTTGTCTGTGATCAGAATATATGGATCCTCAAGGTTTGCTTCCATCTTCTCCATATCAGTGGACATGTATGCGGAAATATATCCACGGTCAAACTGCATACCTTCTACAAGGTCAAGCTCTGTGTGCATGGTCTTGGACTCTTCTACAGTAATAACACCGTCGTTGGAAACTTTCTCCATTGCATTTGCAACAAGCTCTCCAACTTCTTTATCTCCAGCGGAAATAGATGCAACGTTTGCGATTTGTTTCTTTCCGCTTACTTTCTGGCTCATGTTCTTGATTGCTTCTACAGCAGCATCTGTAGCTTTCTTCATACCGCGTCTCATAACGATCGGGTTAGCACCTGCTGCCAGGTTCTTCATTCCTTCGTGAACCATTGCCTGAGCAAGTACAGTAGCAGTTGTAGTACCGTCACCAGCCACATCATTTGTCTTAGATGCAACTTCCTTGATCAGCTGAGCGCCCATGTTCTCGAAAGCATCCTCAAGCTCGATCTCTTTTGCGATTGTAACACCATCGTTTGTGATAAGCGGAGCACCGAACTGTTTATCAAGTACTACGTTTCTTCCTTTCGGTCCAAGTGTTACTCTTACGGTATCAGCAAGTTTATTTACACCAGCCTCTAATGCTGTTCTGGCTTCTGCGCCATATTTAATCTCTTTTGCCATAATGAATCATCCTCCTGATTTCAAGTTATTTATAAGGTTATGTCTTATTTCACAATTGCAAGAATATCGCTCTGTTTTACGATGATATACTCTTCACCGTCAAGCTTAACCTCTGTTCCTGAATATTTGGAATAGATAACCTTGTCGCCTACAGTAACTTCCATTTTCACTTCTTTGCCGTCAACGACTCCGCCAGGTCCTACAGCGATTACCTCTGCCTGCTGTGGTTTCTCCTGTGCCTGTCCCGGAAGAACGATACCGGATTTTGTTGTCTCTTCTGCTTCTAACTGTTTTAATACAACTCTGTCGCCTAATGGAACTAATTTCATGATCTATGTCCTCCTTTAGAATTGCTTGCTTTTCTTTACTAGCACTCATTATTGCTGAGTGCTAATCACTGTTCATTATATTATTGAATTATCGTTATTTGTGCAACTCTTTTCATAGTTGTATTTTTAAGTATATTCTGTTTTATTCTCTTTTATGCTCTTTTTTTCTCTTGTTTTCTCACTTTAAAAATTTTCTGAATTTTTTTCTGCTTGGCCGCTTCTGAAAACTGCCTGGTAAAGCTTTTTTGTGTAATAGTGAATTCCAACGAAATTTCCTGTTACACACAAAAAAAGAACTGCTCTCCAGAGCGTGTTTGAAAAATCATTCCCACAATCTACACTTCACAATTTGCAGAAGGCCTTTTTCAAACACGTTCGAAGGAAAACAGTTCTTCTATACACTTGTTTATTATTTATTGAATTCATTCAGGCCTTTTTATTTCTCTGGGCCTTGATCTCTTCTAATTCATCAAAGATCACTTCATTGAGAACCTTGATATAGGTTCCCTTCATACCGGATGACCGGGACTCAATAACGCCTGCGCTCTCGAACTTGCGGAGTGCATTTACGATTACTGATCTGGTAATACCTACTCTGTCTGCAATCTTGCTGGCAACAAGAATTCCCTCATCTCCGTCAAGCTCATCAAAAATGTGGATGATAGCTTCCAGTTCAGAGAAAGAAAGTGTGTTAAAAGCAGATTTCACAACCTGTTTCTTTCGGTCTTCCTCGGCATTCTCTTCATGTACAGCCCGCATCATCTCAAGACCTACAACTGTGGTGCCGTATTCACTTACAATAATATCCTCAATATCGTATGGACGATCCTTACGGTACATAAACACCGTTCCAAGACGTTCTCCTGCAATATCAATAGGATTGATGATTCCCTGATAGCTGCTGGAAACATGCTCAAAACCAAGTGTCTGAAGATTCACGTTCTCTTTGGTGGATAATACTCCTAAAAAGCGCTCATTCAGCAGAGGGTCAACATGACCGCCCACCTCATCAGCTATCAGCTCCCGGATTTCCTCAACTCCCGGGCAAAAACTTACACCAAGCACCTTGCCTTTCTTGCTGAGAACCAGAATATTAGAACTTAAAGTGTCCATCAGAACCTGGCAGATATCATTAAAAACCACCTTACTGGAACTGCTGTTATGGAGAAGTTTATTGATTTTTCTTGTTTTATCAAGTAACTGAACGCTCATTTTGTCCTCCCTTCGCTTTTGTTACATGAGAGCCTATTAAAAAAATCATTCCCGCAATCTGTACGCTCCACTTTGCAGGAGATTTTGCAGAAAGCCTTTTCAGACATGCTCTGGCTTTATCTGTTATTCTAATACTACACGTTTTTCAAACTATTTACAAGCTATTTTTTACTATTTTTCAATTTTGTTTAGCTTTTCTGAAAATATCACGTTTTTGAAACTATTCATCAAACAATGGAAGTAATAGAGCTTTTATTCAAAAAATCCCCTGCAAAACATAATACAGCTGCCTTGCAGGGGATCTTTCCCGAAAACTTCTTAATTTGTTACTGTTCGCGAGCTTCACAGCAACCTTAATTTTCTTTTTCATCCTTCGGCCTGGCTTCTACATAGCCGCAGGTTTCCTGGCTGCACACCAGTTTATTTCCTTTTTCCACCATGTAGCTTCCACACACCGGACATTTCTTATCCGACGGCTTCTGCCATGACATAAAGTCACATTCCGGATTATCTTCACAGCCGTAATACTTACGGCCTTTCTTCGTCTTCTTAAGAACCACTTCCTTACCACATTTCGGGCAGGCTACACCAATCTTTTCATAGTAAGGCTTGGTATTGCGGCATTCCGGAAATCCCGGGCATGCAAGGAAACGTCCGTGAGGACCATATTTAATCACCATATGACGACCGCAGTTATCACAGATCACATCGGTCTCTTCATCATGGATGTCTACTTTCTCCAGCTCTTCCTGGGCAGCATCCACATCATGTTTCAGATCCGGATAGAAGTTCCGGACTACTGTTTTCCACTGTACAGTACCATTCTCCACGCAGTCCAGAAGTCCCTCCATGGTAGCTGTGAAATTCACGTCCACAATGCTTGGGAACGCCTGCTTCATAATACTGTTTACCACCTCGCCCAGCTCTGTCACATAAAGGTTACGCTGCTCCTTGGAAACATAGCGGCGGCTGATAATGGTGGTGATGGTCGGCGCATAAGTACTCGGACGGCCGATTCCAAGCTCCTCCATGGTCTTTACTAGGGAAGCCTCTGTATAATGTGCCGGCGGCTGGGTAAAATGCTGTTCTGGCTTTAACTCTTTCAGTTTCAGCTTCATGCCTTTACTCAGACTCTGGCTTAACACATTTCCCTTCTTCATATCCTCTTCCTGCATATATACCGAAAGGAAGCCGTCAAATGCTACCTTGGAAGCGGACACAGTGAACGTATAGTCTCCACCAGCCACTTTTACAGAGGTAGTCTCATACTTTGCAGGAGCCATACGGCTGGCCGCAAAACGCTTCCAGATCAGCTGATACAAACGGAACTGATCTCGTGTAAGGGATTCTTTTATCTGTACAGGTGTACGGCTGATATCAGTTGGGCGGATAGCCTCATGAGCATCCTGGATCTTCTGGCCCTTCTTCACTGTCTTGGCAGTTTCTGACACATATTCTTCTCCATACTGGCTGCCGATGTAGCTTCTTGCTGCCGCATCTGCCTCGTCAGAAATACGTACAGAATCAGTACGAAGGTATGTGATCACACCTACAGTACCGTTGCCTTTGATGTCAACGCCCTCATAAAGCTGCTGTGCCAGACGCATCGTCTTCTGGGTAGAAAAATTCAGGGTTTTGGATGCTTCCTGCTGCAAGGTACTGGTAGTAAAAGGAAGCGGAGCATTCTTAATTCTCTCGCCTTTTTTTACTTCAGAGATCTCAAATTCTTCGCTCTCAAGAGCCTTAAGAATCTCATCCATCTCAGCTTTATTGTGGATATCCATCTTCTTGTCTGTTCCGTAGAATTTAGCCTCCAGAGGCTTTTTCTCGCCATCCACAAGGAATTCACCATTCAGGCTCCAGTATTCTTCCGGGATAAAAGAATTAATCTCCTCCTCCCTGTCACAGATGATGCGAAGTGCAACAGACTGCACACGACCAGCACTTAAGCCTCTCTTTACTTTCGCCCAGAGAAGCGGACTGATGGTATAACCCACCATACGGTCCAGCATTCTTCTTGCCTGCTGTGCATCTACAAGATTCATATTCAGACCTCGTGCATGCTTCAGGGAATCCTTTACAGCAGTCTTCGTGATCTCATTGAAAGTGATTCGGTGCATTTTATCCGGATCTTCTTTCAAAGCCTGCATCAAGTGCCAGGAAATTGCTTCTCCTTCACGGTCAGGGTCAGTGGCAAGATAAATCTTATCAGCTTTTTTGGCTGCCTTGCGAAGTTTGGCAAGCAATTCCCCCTTACCACGGATGGTTATATATTTCGGCTCGAAATCATTCTCCACATCTATTCCAAACTGACTCTTGGGAAAATCACGGACATGTCCGTTAGATGCCTCTACCTCATAATTTGCCCCAAGAAATTTCTTTATTGTCTTTACTTTTGCAGGTGACTCAACTATCACCAGATATTTAGCCATACTACCTCTCCTACTTTGTATTCAGTCTACATACACTACAAATTATCCCCCTGATATTCTGTAGTATTGTCTGCCTGTCTCTCCCACAAGCCCCATTAGCTGAAGTTCTGTCAGAAGAGCACAGACTTTTGATGCTGAAAAACCGGTTTTTCGTATTAAATTATCCAGATTTTCAGGTCGTAAATCGAGACCACTATACACCAAATCCAAATCCGGCGCAAGCCCCAACTTCTTTTTTTCCACATTTTGAGGTCTGTTTTTTGCCTCGATTCCCCATTCCATAAGCATGATTTCCGGGCTGTAAGCGATTCCTGCACCATCAAAGATCAGTTTGTTGCAGCCTCTGCTCAGTTCCTCTGTCACAGCTCCTGGAAGGGCATAAACACTGTGTCCATGTTCCAGGGCAAAGTTTGCAGTGATCAGGGAACCGCTCTGTTCCTTGGCTTCTACCACAAGAACAGCATCGGAAAGTCCGCTGATGATCCGGTTTCTTGCCGGAAACGCCCAGTTCACAGGCGGAGAGCCCGGGGGAAGCTCGCTGATGATCCCGCCGCCTTTTTCCAGGATCCGCTGATAAAGCCATCTGTTGGAATTTGGATAACACACGTCCACTCCGCTTCCCAGCACTGCAAAAGTAGGAGTATCCGTATCCAGTGCACCTTTATGCCCCTCTGCATCAATCCCTCTTGCCATTCCACTGATGATCTGCACACCGTAGCTTGCCATGGTCCTTGCATATTTAAATGCCTGACATCTGCCATAAGGACTGCACATGCGGGCACCTACCACTGCTGCAGCAGGCTTCTTCGGATCTGGCAGGTTTCCGATGTAGTACAGCTTTTTTGGCATTCCGGAAAGTTTTCTCAAACGATCTGGAAAATTGGAATCCTCTATAGTTAAACATTTGATTTTCTGCATTGCTTCCATACTAAAATACCTCCCTGCATGCGGTTTTATGAATAAATTCATTCAGCTTCTGTACTTCTTATCAAATGCTTTGTAAGTAAGGGCTTCTGCAACATGTCTTGTGTGTATCAGTTCCTCCCCTTCCATATCCGCAATCGTGCGTGAAACCTTCAGAATCCGGTGATAGGATCTTGCACTGAGTTCCATAAGTTCAAAAGCATTTTTTGCCACCTGAAGGGCATTCTCTGTCAACACACAGTATTTCCGGATCTTCTTCCCGGACAGTTCTCCGTTAAAACAGATTTTCTCATTCTGGTAGCGTTTCTGCTGTATTCTTCTGGCTTTTTCCACTCTTTTCCGGATAAGGGCAGAACTTTCTCCTGATTTTTCTTCTGAGATCTGGGAAAAATTAACCGGCGGCACATCTGCACATAGATCGATCCGCTCCAGAAGGGGCTGGCTCAGCTTATGAAGATAATGACTCACCTCGCCAGGTGTGCACCTGCATTTATTCATATCCGGATAATAGCCGCAGGGACAGGGGTTCATGGCTGCTACCAGAATAAATCCCGCCGGAAACACATAAGTTCCACTTGCCCTTGACAGCTGGATCTGTTTGTCCTCCAGTGGCTGTCGCAGCACTTCCAGGCTGCCTCTTGCAAATTCCGGCATTTCATCCAGAAACAGAACGCCTCTGTGAGCCAGGGTCACTTCACCGGGGCCCGGAATTCTTCCGCCTCCAGCCAGAGCTGCAGACGAACTGGTATGATGCGGGCTTCGAAAGGGTCTTGCCTTAATTAATGGTCTCTTTGGACTTAAAAGTCCGGCAATGCTGTAGATTTTTGTAAGCTCCAGGCTTTCCTCAAAAGTAAGAGATGGCATGATCGTAGGTATTCTTTTGGCAAGCATGGTCTTCCCAGTGCCTGGAGGGCCGATAAACAGAATGTTGTGAAATCCGCTGACTGCAATCTCAGCAGCTCTTCTGGCACTCTCCTGACCACAGATTTCCCCGAAATCCACCAGACACTCTTCTGCCTGATTCTCTTCGAAAGTTTCTTCCGAAAACTGATTTTTTTCTCCAAATGCATCCGGATCTGAGACAAGCTTCAAAACTTCTTTTATATTCTGGACTCCGACCACTTTCATATCCTTCACCAGAGCTCCTTCTGCCAGATTTTCAAACGGTATGATACAGTACCGGCATCCCAGTTCCCTTGCCCGGATCACTCTTGGCAGCACTCCGGATACACTCCTTACCTCCCCATTCAGACTGAGTTCGCCAACCACCATTACATTCCGAAGAAGCTGTGGTTCTATAAATCCTGATGCTGCCAGCACTGCTGCTGCCACGGGCAGGTCAAAACCAGCCCCTTCTTTTCGCAGATCAGCAGGTGCCAGATTCACAGTCACCTTCTTAGGCGGCAGACTGATCCCATTATTTTTTAACGCTGTGCGCACTCTGTCCTGTGCTTCTTTCACCTGGGTACTGGGAAATCCAACCATAGTAAAACAAGGCAGACCGCTGCTTACATCAGCTTCCACCTGAACCGGGCAGACTTCCATTCCTGAAATCGCCGCTGATAAAACACTTGCAAACAATCTTATCCCTTTCTGCAGATACAGTCCTTCCCCATATTCGAACCTGCTCTGCCATTTCAATGTGTCTCTGGAATAAAAAAGAATAAAAGTAAAAAAGATATGATTAAAAGATATACAAAATTCATTATAGCCCATTTTGCTCTGAATTGCAATAGTGCATTTCGTTCTGATTTATACTTTCTGAAAGGATTCGGGGACAGACGGTTTTCGTTGTTCGTTGCATTTGGTCCCTGTAGATTCTACAGAAGAAAAAGAGGTGAACCTATGAAATTTCAGAGAATTCAAGACCTTCGGACAGACGCTGATCTGTCCCAGAAGCAGATCAGTGATATCCTTCACATCAGCCAGCGTTCCTACTCTCACTACGAAACTGGCTCCAGAAACATTCCAATCGAAATGCTGATCCGCCTTGCAAATTATTATGAGACCAGCATTGACTATCTGGTTGGCCGTACTGATAATAAAAAAATGCCGTAATTGTAAAGATACTCAGCAAGTACAAAAAGAGGGGGATGCGATTTCCCCCTCTTTTTGTAAACCATAAATAAAGTTATTACCATTCACTCATAACATTCCGTAAGGTGCTTTTCATATATCAGTTACTTTCCTTCACTTCGAAGCTTCCCTTCCGTATCTGCAATTTTCTGAATATTTGCGACTTCATATTCATTAAATACAGAAGTATCTGCATCAAAGGTCTCCGGCTCCACAGTTCCCTTATACCAGGATTTACTGTTAAAATAATCCGCAATTCTCTGTGTCACAAATTTCCTGCCATGTCGGGCATAAATCTCATTTTTCGCCAGTTCCAGCTGATCAGATGAATAGCCTGACAAATCCTCATCTGTAAGGTATCGGCTGTTACTGTCCGGGAATATGTAATCCCTGGAAGAGAGATCCGTTTTATCTGTATTATCAGCCGGAGTCACTGAAGGTGCCTGTGTCACAGAAGCGGCTTTCTCCCTTGTAAGAACCCCATCTACCTTTGGTGTCACCCCGGCACCCTCTGCAGGGGAAGCTGTATTAAGACGCAGATAAAGTTTGCCCTGATCAAAGGTCATATTTCCACGCACCTGGTTTCCCCAGGAATCTGTAAAGGAAAGCTTTGCTGCATTTCCAGCCACTTTTGCAGTGTCCGAAGCTTCCGAAACCTTTGTGCCGGCATTGTCACCAGCCTGAGAAAAAGTAAAAGTAACAGACTTCAGGGTAAGGTCGTCTATCGACAGTGTCACCAGTCCATCCTTGCTGTACCAGGTTCCCATATAATCATTAGCCATGAACGCCGGTGCCCGGGTGATCACAGGAGTCGGTGTCACTGTGGCCGTAGGCTCCGGTGTGGGCGTAGCTGTAGCCGCTGGAGTCGGTGTCACTGTGGGCACCCTTTCCAGAGCCTCAATGGCAGCCTTCTTCTGCTGTTCCTTCTGAATCTTTTTCTTATGTTCGGCAAACAGAAGCCCCGCTGCTCCAATCATGATAAATATGGCGATCAGGGCAAACAGCGTTGCTTTTAGTACATCTTTGTTGTGCTTTTTCACAGGCAGTCACCTCCTGTTTATTCCTGTTTATTCCTGTTTATTCCTGTTTATTCCTGTTTATTCCTGTCCATTCCAGCAATAGGTGCAAAGCTTGCACGGTTCAATATCAATTGACTTCTTCAGATCATCCAGACGATGATATTTCAGGGATGTAAAATTCAGTTCCTTGCGGATTTCTTCCAGCATTTCTTTGTAGTTTGTAGAATCCGGATTTGCATAATCCTGCAAAATCCTGTCTGATACATTGTCCCCTTCACGTTTCGCAATGATCCTTCTTGTGATCAGATCCATCTCTGACTTGGAGCGTGAGAAATTCAGGTACTTACATCCATATAAAAGCGGCGGGCAGGCAGGTCTGATATGAACCTCCTTAGCACCATTGTTATAAAGGAATTCTGTTGTCTCACGAAGCTGGGTACCTCTTACGATAGAGTCGTCGATCATAAGGAGGCTTTTATCTTTGATCAGTTTATGTACTGGGATCAGCTTCATTCTGGCGATAAGATTTCGCTGGCTCTGCTGGGTCGGCATAAAAGATCTTGGCCATGTGGGCGTATATTTAATAAACGGACGGGCAAACGGCACACCAGAGCGGTTAGCATAGCCGATGGCATGTGCAATACCGGAATCCGGTACTCCTGCAACCAGATCCGGATTCACTTCTCCGGCATCTCTTCCTGCCAGAATATCGCCGCATTTGTAACGCATTTCCTCTACATTTACTCCCTCATAAGTGGAGGTTGGATATCCATAATATACCCAGAGAAAAGAACAGATTCGCATCTTGTCTCCTGGCTTCTGCAGAACCTGGGCGCCCTCCGGGGTGATAAAATCAATCTCTCCAGGGCCCAGCTCTTTCAGGTCTTCATAGCCAAGATTAATGTAGGCATGACTTTCAAAAGAAGCACAACATGCATCTTCCTTTTTGCCGATTACAAGAGGAGTTCTTCCATAACGGTCGCGTGCTGCGTAAATGCCCTCCCCTGTCATGAGAAGAAGGGTCATAGAGCCCTCGATCATTTCCTGGGCATAGCGGATTCCCTCAACAATACTGTCCTTCTGATTGATCAGCGCTGCAGTTACCTCTGTAGGATTCACACTGCCACCGCTCATCTCCAGAAAATGGGTATGCCCGTCTTTGAAGCATTTCTCTACCAAAGCTTCTATATTATTGATCTTGCCTACTGTTGTAATTGCAAAATTTCCCAGATGGGAGCGCACCAGAAGAGGCTGCGGTTCATTGTCAGAAATACAGCCTATTCCAAGATTGCCTTCCATCTCTGCCACATCTTTGTCAAATTTGGTACGGAACGGTGAGTTCTCAATATTATGGATCACGCGGTTAAATCCACTGCTCCTGCTATAAACGGTCATTCCGCCCCTTCTTGTACCCAGATGGGAGTGATAATCAATTCCAAAAAAAAGATCCATTACACAATCAGACTTTGACGCAACACCAAAAATTCCACCCATTTTTCTTTAGTCTCCTTATTTTTTCTCCTTTATAACGCCTTTTCTGTAGGCATCCAAAAGCTGTTTCAGCTCCTGAATTCGTTCTTTCAGTGCCTTACCGTTATCCGTATCTCCCACAAGGGCACGCCTTGGATTATAGCGGACAGCCACACGGTTGGACACAATGTCCCTCTCTGTTTCCACTGCATCTTCTGCCGAAGTAAAAGGCTCATGGGCAGTCAGGCTCAGACCATAGGAACTGTAAACAAGAGTATATCCGGCAATACCGGTCACATTCCGGTATGCCTCACAGAAACCACCGTCAATTACGATCACCTTGCCATCACATTTCACCGGATTCTCTCCCTCCAGCTGATGAACAGGCACGTGACCATTGATAATATGCCCATCCTCCGGATCCAGTCCGAATTCTTCCAGCATACGATTTACTACCTCTTCTTTTTCCCAGAGGTGATAGTAGGCATTCTTTTTCTCTTTGTGTGTCTCTTTATCTGCGATAAAATAGCGCTCAAAGGTGGTCATTTTATCTTTTCCATAAAGGGGAGAATTAGGTCCGGCCCAGATATACCACAGAATATCCTGGCTTGCCTTCTTCTCCTTCTCATCTACGGTAAAAAATGCTTTTCTTACGTAGGCTTCCAGTTTATCATAAAGTGCCTTGCCTTTACAAGTCTCACCGTAAATCTCAACTTCTTTCAGAGTTCCATCCTCGTTCAGCGGAATACTTCCATGGAAAAGAAGGTTCCCGTTATAGGTCTTATAAAGGCCGCCTTTATCCAGAAGCAGCTGCATGTGGTTCTGAAGCTTCTCGCAATTCCGAAATGCTGAGCTCAGGCGCTCCACTACTTCTTTTTCCCTATCTGTCAGCTCATAGGGATGTTCCCAGTCAATGGTTGGAAAATGGGTGTCCAGAAGATTATGCACGCTTCCATCCGGCAGCTGCACAATGCCCTTCTCCGGATCAATCCCCTCCAGAACGCATCGATTCTCCATATGAAAATCCGGATGTTCTTTCGCCAGTACCCCTTCCAGCTTAAACTGGATAATGGAAATGGCTTTGTGCATTTTCCTGCTCAGCTCTTTCTCAAGAGCATTGTAATTGGAAGGATTGCCATGTACTTCAAATACCTGGCAGGGATCATCCCCGTAAACCTCCATGGCAAAAGCAGCAAGAGGCATCATATTGATTCCATAACCATCCTCCAGAATATCCAGATTGCCGTAACGGATACTGTTACGGATCACTGTGGCCATACAGGCAGCCTGTCCTACAGCGGCGCCCATCCATACCACATCATGGTTTCCCCACTGAATATCCAGAGAATGATAATCCATCAGTCTGTCCATAATAAAATGAGGACCGGGACCTCTGTCATATATATCGCCAAGCACATGAAGGTGGTCTACAACCAGTCTCTGGATCAGTTCAGCAAGAGCGATAATGAAGTTCTCTGCCCTGCCGATATCTATAATGGTATCCACAATGGAATCATAATAAGCCTCTTTATCCAGAACTTCTGCTTTCTCCGTGATCAGCTCTTCGATCACATATGCATAATCCGAAGGCAATGCCTTACGAACCTTGGATCTGGTATATTTGGAGGCAGTTGTCTTGCACACCTCAATGAGACGGTACAGGGTGATCTTGTACCAGTTCTGCATATCAGACTCTTTTTTCTTCACATAGGCAATTTTTTCTTTCGGGTAATACACAAGAGTTGCCAGGGAATGCTTATCACTGTTGCTTAAGGTATGTCCAAATACATCATCTATCTTCTTTCGCACAGCTCCCGAACCGTTTCGAAGCACATGGGAAAAAGCCTCGTACTCTCCGTGGATATCGGAAAGAAAATGCTCGGTGCCTTTTGGAAGATTGAGAATGGACTGAAGGTTGATGATCTCTGTAGAAGCCTTCCCGATGGTGGGGTAGAGCTCCGCCAGACGTTGTAGGTAGCGCAGTTCTTCTGTTTTCATGGAACCTCCTAAATTCATATTACTCTTATTTAACCAGCGTTAATAATTATGACGCACATCTTGCAGAAAGCCTTTTTCAAACACGCTCTAGAAATCAAACAATGAAATCTGGTTGGATTGTGGAATATCTCCAAATAATCCAAGTTTATCCATCAAATCAATTACGGTCTTGCTGACCTTGGTCCTGTCACGGAAATCATCCTTGGAAAGAAATCTTCCCTGTACAGCAGCATCCACTACAGCATCTGCCGCCTTATCTCCAAGACCTTCTATAGAATCAATGGACGGCATCAGTTTTCCTTCTATGATCTGGAAACGATGTGCCTTCGCCCGGTAAATATCAATGGGCATAAAATCATAACCTCTTGCATACATTTCCTGGACAATACGCATATCTTTCAGGGTATCCTGCTCTTTTTTGGATGCAGCGTCCCCTTTCTTGCGTATCTCTGCCATATAAAACTCCAGCTTTTCTTTTCCCATACACATCAGTTCATAGGAAAAAGCTGTGGCACGGATACTGAAATATGCACCGTAATAAGCCAGCGGCTGGAATACCTTGAACCAGGCGATTCTGTATGCCATCATAACGTAAGCTGCCGCATGGGCTTTCGGGAACATATATTTGATTTTTTTGCAGGACCAGATATACCAGTCCGGAACGCCGTGTTCTTTCATGGTGGTGATCCACTCATCTCGGAGGCCTTTTCCTTTACGGACGCTCTCCATAATAGTAAAGGCAAGACCACTTTCCACACCCTGACCGATCAGGTAGATCATAATATCATCTCGGGTACAGATTGCCGTGGAAATAGTAGCTTTTCCCTCTTCAATCAGTGTCTGCGCATTTCCCAGCCATACATCCGTACCGTGGGAAAGTCCGGCAATACGAACCAGATCAGAAAAATATTTCGGCTTGGTATCCACAAGCATCTGCATGGCAAAATCAGTACCAAACTCTGGAATTCCCAGACAGCCAAGCTTGCAGCCGCCGATATCCTTCGGATCAATTCCAAGAGCTTCTGTACTGGAAAAAAGTGACATAACCGCCTTGTCATCAAGAGGAACCTCTCTTGCGTTTAAGTCTGTCATATCCTCAAGGGTACGGATCATGGTGGGATCATCGTGTCCCAGAATATCCAGCTTCAGCAGGTTTCCATCAATGGAGTGGTAGTCAAAATGGGTGGTGATAAATCCACTGCTGGAATCGTTCGCCGGGTACTGGACTGGGGTAAATTTCTCTATTTCCTCTCCCATTGGGAGTACAATAATTCCGCCAGGATGCTGGCCGGTACTTCGCCGGATACCGGTACACCCCTGTACAATACGGTTGATCTCGCAGGAACGCTTGTGCTGCCCCCGCTCTTCAAAATAGTTCTTTACATATCCGAATGCGGTCTTATCCGCAAGGGTACCGATGGTTCCCGCCTTGAAGGTCTGACCTTTTCCGAATATAACCTCTGTATAATGATGGGCATTGGACTGATACTCTCCTGAGAAGTTCAGGTCGATATCAGGTTCCTTGTCTCCTTTGAATCCAAGGAAGGTCTCAAAGGGAATGTCAAAGCCCTGTTTGGTCATCCTGGTACCGCACTTTGGACAGATCCTGTCTGGCATATCGCATCCCGCCATACCGGAAAAAGCCTTGATCTCCGGAGAATCAAAGTCACTGTACTTACACTCCGGATTGGGACACAGATAATGGGGCGGCAAAGGATTTACTTCTGTAATACCAGACATGGTAGCCGCCAGGGAAGAACCTACAGACCCTCGGGAGCCCACCAGATAACCATCTGCATTGGACTTCCACACCAGCTTCTGGGCAATAATATACATCACCGCATATCCATTGGAGATAATGGAATTCAGCTCTTTGTCCAGACGGTCTTCTACGATCTTGGGAAGCACTTCACCGTACATTTCATGGGCTTTCTGGAAGCACATATCCTTTAAGTCCTGGTCAGAATTCTCAATAACCGGCGGATATTTATCTGGATGGATCGGTGACATTTTCTCTATCATATCCGCAATCTTCACTGTATTTGTAATTACCACTTCCTCTGCCTTCTCGCTTCCCAGATAGGAAAACTCCTCCAGCATTTCCTCAGTAGTGCGAAGATAAAGAGGTGCCTGATTGTCGGCATCCTTGAAGCCGCTTCCAGCCATGATAATACGGCGGTAGATTTCATCCTGGGGATCCATAAAGTGAACGTCACAGGTAGCAACAACCGGCTTGTTAAACTGTTCACCAAGCTTTACAATCTTTTTGTTGATCTCAATCAGATCCTCTTTCGAATGAATCGTGTCATTCTTTTCATCCTCCACCATGAACATGTTGTTCCCAAGGGGCTGGATTTCCAAATAATCATAAAAGCTTACCAGCCTTGCGATTTCCTGCTCCGGTGCATTGCGCAAAAGAGCCTGGTAAAGCTCACCAGCCTCGCAGGCACTTCCAATAAGAAGTCCCTCCCGATGTGCCTCAAACAGGCTCTTTGGCACACGGGGTCTGTGGTTAAAGTACTTGATATGGGACTGGCTTACCAGCTTGTACAGATTGATACGGCCGGTCTCATTTCGCATGAAAATAACGGCATGGTAAGTAGGCAGTTTCTTAATGGTGTCCGGGGAAACCTTTCCCTGCTCATTCAGCTTGTCTACATCCGTAATATCTCTTTCCCTGCACATTCCCACGAATTTCTCGAAAATACGTGCCGTACACTCTGCATCATCAACCGCACGATGGTGATGATCCAAAGAAACGCCAACTGCCTTGGCAACGGTATCCAGCTTAAAACGGTTCAGCGCAGGCAGCAGGAATCGTGCCATACCAACCGTATCCACATAGGTGAAATCATTTGGGATTCCCATGCGGTTACAATTCTCTATAATAAAACTCATATCGAAATCTGCGTTGTGGGCTACCATTGTAGCTCCTTCACAAAATTTCAGAAATTCCGGTAAAATTTCTTCAATTGGACGGGCATCTATAACCATGCTGTCATTAATACTGGTCAGTTGCTCAATTCGAAATGGAATTGGAACCTGAGGATTGACAAATGTGGAAAAACGATCTGTGATCTTTCCATTTTCCACCAATACAGCACCAATTTCAATGATCTTGCAGGTAAGGGGGGAAAATCCTGTGGTTTCAATATCGAAAACCACGAATCTGCCGTCCAGGGACTGTTTTTTCGGGTTGGTGACCATACCCTTTAAATCATCTACAAGATAGGCCTCCATACCGTAAAGCACCTTAAAATCAGAATCCTTTGGCACGCAGCCGCCCCATGCATCGAAGCAGTGGTTTGCCTCCGGGAAAGCCTGCACCACACCATGATCTGTGATGGCAATGGCAGGATGGCCCCACTCGTAGGCACGTTTTACCAGAGCTTTTGCCTCGGTTACACCATCCATATCGCTCATTTTCGTATGACAGTGAAGTTCCACACGCTTCTGAGGGCTGGTGTCCACTCTGGAGCTGCGGAAATCGGAGATTTTCTTAATTCCGGAGATGGAGCCTATGGTAAGCTCACCATCGAAACGGTCAATAGAAGTAACGCCTTTGATTTTCAGGAAGGCACCTTTTTTCACATGCTCTTTGATCTCCGGCACCTGCTCATTGCGCAGGAACATTTTTACTGTGATGGAATCTGTGAAGTCCGTAACTGGGAAAATCAGTATGGTCTTCTCATTTCGAATCTCTCTCGCTTCCACATCCATAACCTGACAGCGGATGATAACCTCTCCCATTTCCTGCACAATATTTTCCAATGGAATAGGCTCGTCCTCGAAATCCCTTCCATAAATAACGTCCGGATTTGGATCCTTGCGGAAGCCACCACGGAAATCGCCCCATTTGCCTTTCTTTTCGAATGGCTTTTTCTCGAAAGGCTTCTTTTCACTGGCTGCCTCTGCTTTCTTCTCCGACCTGGCAGCGGATGTCTTGCCGGCTGCGGCCTCTTTTCCTGTTTTTTCCTCAGCTGCAGGAGCTGGTGCTGCGCTCTCTTCTTCTGTGGAAAGTCTGGCATGCTTCAGCACATTAGCTACTTCCTGACGGATCTGGATAGCTGCATTTTTGCGGTACCTGCTCTCCTCCGTCTGCACATAATCCAGAGAAACTTTCAGGTCCATTCCGCAACGCTCGCAGAATACTTTGTGAAGATATTCAATAAGTATCTCACTTTTCTGTCTGGAAATCACAGAATCCGGAAGTGCCATATTCAGGCAGTCATCTTCTGGAAATGTGATCTGTGCCTGCTTGAACAGATTGTATTCCAGCATGTTGTAATTGCGAAGCTCCAGTTCCATGCTGGAGCGGTAGGTATCCAGGAAATTCTTTGGCGTGTACTGTCTGGACAGATGGAACTTCTCGATTACCTTCACACTCACTTCAAGACCAGGAAAGCACTGTCTCTGAATCTGCTCTTCCAGGCTGAAAATATGCTTTTTATGGATCCAGCGGTCGCTTTTCAGGTAAACCCGGACACAGGTTTTGGCAGAGTTGCAGGCAACCTTGGTGACGATCACCTCTTCCAGAAGTTCACTTAATTCCTGTTTTAATTTTAAGTTTGGAAATACGTCAAAAAATTCTTTTTCCATTTATAGAATATACACCTTCTGTCATTTCTGTGTCTTATTGCTATCCCAGTTCATCAATTCTTCTCTCAAGGTATCCAGCAGCTGGTCTTCCGGCACTTTCTTCACAATCTCACCGCCTTTGATCAGAAGACCTACACCTACGCCGCCTGCAATTCCGATATCGGCTTCTTTCGCCTCTCCCGGGCCGTTTACCACACAGCCCATAACAGCTACTTTAATGTCAAGAGGGATATCCTGCACCATAGTTTCTACTTTATTTGCAAGACCGATCAGATCGATCTGGGTGCGCCCGCAGGTTGGACAGGATACTACTTCCACGCCGCCTTTGCGAAGTCCAAGGGTTTTTAGGATACGTCTGGCAGATTTTATCTCTTCCAGAGGGGCACCAGTCAGGGAGACGCGGATCGTGTCACCGATTCCCTGGTATAAAATAATACCAAGCCCTATGGCAGATTTGATATTTCCGGAATAAAGGGTTCCTGCCTCTGTAATTCCCACATGGAGAGGATAACTGGTCTGTTCCGCAATCAGTTCGTGAGCCCTGGCGCACATCATAACATCAGAAGATTTGATGCTGATCACCAGATTGTCGTAGCCAAGCTCTTCAATAATGTGCACCTTGTCAAGGGCGCTTTCTACCAGACCCTCTGCGGTAACACCGTGATATTTCTCCACCAGTTCTTTCTCAAGAGAACCGCTGTTTACCCCAACACGGATGGGAATATTCCGCTCCTTCGCCACATCTACAACTGCCTTGATACGCTCTGTGCTTCCAATATTTCCGGGATTGATACGGATCTTGTCGGCACCGTTCTCCATGGCCGCAATCGCAAGACGATAATCAAAATGAATATCTGCTACCAGCGGAATGTGAATTTGTTTTTTGATCTCTTTCAGAGCCTTTGCCGCTTCCATGGTCGGCACTGCACAGCGGATAATGTCGCAGCCAGCAGCCTCCAGGGCAAGGATCTGCTCTACGGTTGCCTGCACATCCTCTGTTTTTGTATTGGTCATAGACTGGATCAGGATGGGATTTCCGCCTCCAATCTTCTTATTTCCTATCTGAATTACTTTGGTATGGTCTCTGTACATACGAAATTCCTCCATATATTATGAACATGATATTCTTTGATTACTGTTCACTGATAGCATTCTTTGCAGTTCACTTTTACACCGCAGGCGCTTATCAAACTTTTCTATGCAAAAAGGCACAAAAGGGATGTCTCTGACACCCCTGCTGTACAGTTATTTTCACAGCATTCTGCAAGTATTTTCAAACAGGCTCCAGAGCCTGTTTTCTTTGCAATTTAATGCTGGATTTCCAACAATTTATTCTTCAAGTCTTCTTCCATCTTGCGCATTTCCAGTTCTGCCTGGGCTCTCTTGGCGCGGCCCTCTTTCTGAATATTCATGACATCATCCAAAGTAGCGATCAGCTCCTGATTGGTCTGCTTCAGAGTCTCAATATCCACGATTCCGCGCTCAGATTCCCTGGCAGTCTCTGTGGATGCAAGGTGAAGTGCCTCCGCATTTTTCTTCAAAAGTTCATTTGTCAGGTCTGTTACCTGGCGCTGGGCCTGGGCTGCTTCTGTGGAATGGGCGATTCCAAGTGCCAGCACCATCTGGCTCTTCCAAAGTGGAATGGTATTTACAATGGTTGTCTGGATTTTTTCTACCATAAGGGTGTCATTGTTCTGCACCAGACGAATCTGCGGTGCTGTCTGCAGGGAAATGGTTCTGGTCAGTTCCAGATCATGCAGCTTCTTCTCGAAACGATTGCACTTACTGTCCAGATCCTTGGCTTCCTGCGCATCCTCCGGAAGTCCGCTGACTGCTGCTTTTGCCTCCAGATCTTTTAATTTTCCCTCCCGTACTTCCTGCAGCTTCTGTTTTCCTGCAAGGATGTACATGGTCAGTTCTTTATAATAGTTCAGGTTCTGAGCATACATTTTTTCCAGAACTGCGGAATCCTTCATGAGACGCATCTGGTGATCCTGAAGGGAGGTAGTGATCTTCTGCACATTTACCTCAGCCTTGGCATAGCGGTTCTTCATATTTTCGATCTTGCTGCCCTGTTTCTTGAAAAAGCCAAGGAAACCTTTCTCCTCCTCAGCAGCATCAAAATCGCGAAGCTCACCTACCACCTGTGTAATCAGATCTCCTACTTCTCCCAAATCCTGTGTACGCACATTTTCAAGGGCAGCATCGGAAAAATCAGCCATTTTCTTCTGGGTTCCGGCGCCGTACTGGAGGATCTGGCTGGTATTCTCAATGTCGATCTTCTTAGCAAAGCTGTCTACCATCTGCTGCTCTTCCGGGGAGAGAACGGTCTGTTCCATTTCCTTTTTCACAGCTTCGGCTTCCGGCTCTGCTGCAACCTCTGCCTTTGACTCTCCCAAATCCGGTTCTAATGTAAGTGTAGGTGTGTTATCTTCAAAACCTGTAAATTCGTTTCCCATAGCATCCTCCTTGTGTATAGGTCTGCCTATATTTATCAGCAGCCTTCAGTTTGGCATTTTCGTTATTTTTATAACACGCTCTAACCCCGCTGCAAATCTTATCTTTTCATATACTTAACATTCCGCACACTGCTAGAGCTTGTTTTTTTCAGCCTCTTTTCTCATACGGGTAAGCTCGTCCTCAGTCAGCCCTTCCTGTGCCAAAACTGTATTCAGAACAGAAATATCACTGGATACATCCATAGCCGTGTCTTCAAATATGGAATCCAGAAGCTTCTCAAAAGCCACATTCAGCGTATCAATAGTCTCTTCGATTTCTTTCTTGGAAGAAGTAATATTCTCTCCCTGAACCGGCTGGCTGTCCATTTCTTCATATGCATTCAAAAGCTTCACAGTCATAGGAAGATAATAATCCATAAGGCGGTTCAGATCCGGAATAATCTCCGGATGAGCCTTGGCGCGTTCAAAAATCTTCGCTATGATCAGCTCCATACGGGAGATTTTTCTGGAAATCTCTTCTCCTGGAATGGCATCATTGCTGCGGTGGATTTTATCAAGAAAGTCATTTCCCTTGTCCAGAACCTGCCGGACTTCCGGGGAAAGTCTGATTCTTTCCGCAGCATCCCGTTCTGCTTCCACACACGCCCGGTCATCTGCCTGTTCATGCTGGTTAAATTTCTGCCTTTCTTTTTCCTCTGCCTGCTGACGAAGCGCTGCCTCCTGGCGTGCACGCTCTTCATCCTGCTGATGATCTCTTTCTTCCAGCCGCTTCTGAGTGCTTACATATTGGTCGTAAGTCTCATTACTTGTGATCAGACAAGTTTCCTGTTTATCAACATGTCCCTGAAGGAACCAGCCTTTGCTTATCATACGTTTGATATCTTTTTTTACAAATTTCACCGGCTTGCCGACTGCCTGTGCCAGCTGCTGGAAATTGCAGTAGGTGTGAGTGCCAAGAGCCTTGATATACTTGTTTCGGCGGCTTAAACTGGTAAGACTGCTGCAGCCCTGGCCGAGAAGAATACCTCCGCCGACCGTAAATGCCGCCAGCACTGCCGAAATTCCAAGCATTACACTGCTGCTAAAGCCAGCTCCAATTCCACCAACTACCATTGTAGCAATTCCAAATACTCCAGTAAGAATCCCACCAAACACTGTCTTCAGAATTCCCCCGACCTTGATTCCATTCGTCGGTAAATACAATGCCAGATCCGAATTCTGGTGATTGGTATCCTGCCTGCCTGTACCATTTCTCTGGAAATTTCCATTACGCGAATCATTCCCTTTCGCATCGGCATATCCTTGATAACCAGTTCCATGATCCTCCCCGGTACTCCGGTTTTTCTTTCCATCCTTCTGAAAATCCCAGGACCGATTCTCTCTGTAATCATAAGAACTGCCGCTGCGGTAATTGGTATATTTCCCACTGCCCACAGTATTATTAAGCGCATCCCGAAGGGCATCACTCCCATTATCAATAGCCTTATTCAGCGCCTGATTAATACTCTGGCTCAGTTTCTGGTAATTTTTTTCATTTACTGCACTGTCAATGATGCTCTGGATCTTATCTCCAAGTTCATCAAATTCGTTATATCCCATCTTTTCCTCCGGATATTTTATTTCACAACGCTTGTTTTATCATTATACAAAAATCCCCCTCAAAAAACAAGACACCATAAAATATAAACACATTATACTTTTTGTAACCTTTTTCACAGGAAAATCACTTAAAAAATCTGCTTTTCCCATTGAATTTCACACGTAAAAGTTTTACAATAGTAAAAACATTGGGGATTCACAATAAGAATCTCCCCCCAAAAACCACGCTAGGAGGAAATTGTTATGGAAAAAAAGAACATTGACTGGGGCAACCTGGGCTTTGGTTATGTAAAAACAGACTACCGTTATGTATCCAATTATAAAGACGGCAAGTGGGATGAGGGAGGCCTTACCACAGATGATATGGTTACCATCAGTGAGTGTGCAGGTGTCCTTCAGTATGCACAGACTGTTTTTGAGGGTATGAAAGCATATACTACAGAAGACGGACATATCGTTACTTTCCGTCCTGACCTGAACGGTGAGCGTATGGAGCATTCCGCCGCAAGACTGGAAATGCCTGTATTCCCGAAAGACCGTTTTGTTGACGCAGTTGTTCAGACAATTAAAGCAAATGCAGCATATGTTCCGCCATATGGTTCTGGTGCTACTTTATATGTACGTCCGTACATGTTCGGAAGCGACGCTGTTATCGGTGTAAAACCTGCCAGCGAGTATCAGTTCCGTGTATTCACCACACCTGTCGGACCATACTTCAAAGGCGGCGCTAAGCCGATCACAATCCGTGTCAGCGACTTTGACCGTGCTGCACCAAATGGTACCGGTCATATCAAAGCTGGTCTTAACTACGCAATGAGCCTTCATGCGATCGTTGACGCTCATAAGAACGGATTCGATGAGAACATGTATCTTGATTCCAAAACTCGTACCAAGGTTGAGGAGACAGGCGGAGCAAACTTCTTATTCGTAACAAAAGACGGCAAGGTTGTTACTCCGAAGTCTGACAGTATCCTTCCATCCATCACACGTCGTTCTCTGATCTACGTTGCGAAAGAGTACCTTGGACTTGAGGCTGAGGAAAGAGAAGTATACTTCGACGAAGTGAAGGATTTCGCAGAGTGCGGTCTTTGCGGTACTGCTGCTGTTATCTCTCCTGTTGGAAAGATCGTGGACCATGGCAAAGAGATCTGCTTCCCAAGCGGCATGAACGAGATGGGACCGATCACCAAGAAGCTGTATGAAACCCTTACCGGAATCCAGATGGGACGCATCCAGGCTCCAGAGGGATGGCTGAAGGTTATTGAATAATTCCTTAAGCTTCCCATTTTTCGTATTTTTTCAAACACGCTCTACACAGCACATAACAAAAATCAGTTCTGTCATGATGGCAGAACTGATTTTTTTGAAAAACACATTATATTTTCCCGCTTATTTATTTCTTTCATATCTCACAAACTTATATTCCAGATCAAAATATGTCTGCTCTTCACTCTCTGCTGCCACATGCCACTGTGGATCTTCATCCAGATTCGGAAAATAACTGTCTGCAATATAAGCAAAATCAATCTTGGTCACCTGAGCAGCATCACAATAAGGAAGAAGCTGTTTATAGATAGTGTCGCCGCCAATGCAGTATACATCCTCTGCCGGATACTTTTTCAGTTCTTCCATAAGCTCTTCAATAGAATGAACGATTATAGCATCCTTCACTTTGTAATTCTCATTTCTGGTAAGAACGATGTTTGTGCGGTTTTTAAGAGGAAGCCCTCCTGGGAAGCTCTCCAGGGTCTTTCTTCCCATAACACAAACCTTGCCAGTGGTCTCCTGACGAAACATTTTCATATCCGCCGGAATGCTTACAAGAAGCTTATTGTCTTTTCCAATTCCCCAGTTTTTGTCAGCAGCTACTATTATTTTCATTTCTTATAATCTCCTTTATACGAACTCCTAGATCGTGTCTGAAAAACCATTCCCGCAATCTGCACGCCCCACTTTGCGGAAGATTTTGCCCGAATTCAGTTGCCGCAGCCCGCTACGGCAGCCTCACCATATCTGAAACGCATACGGCATTGGAACCCTATCCCATTTACTCCATATTTAAATCGCAATCGGAATATTTTTAATCTGAGGCCAGGTCTGATAATTCTCCACGATCAGATCATCCGTGGTAAAATCATAGAAATTCTTCACATCCGAATTCAGCTTCACAGTCGGTGCCGGATAAGGTGTTCTGGAAATCAGCTCCTTGATAACCGGAACATGTCTGTCATAAATATGACAATCTGCGATCACATGTACCAGCTCACCGGCTTCCATGTCACAGCACTGTGCGATCATCATCAACAACAGAGAATACTGGCATACATTCCAGTTATTTGCCGCCAGGATATCCTGAGAGCGCTGGTTCAAAATGGCATTTAAGGTCAGCTTGTCCTTCCCAGGCTCCTTTGTTACATTGAAGGTCATAGAGTAAGCACATGGGTAAAGATTCATCTCATGAAGATCTTCATGCACATAAATATTGGTCATAATACGGCGGCTGTATGGATTATTCTTCAGATCATAAAGAACACGGTCTACCTGATCCATCATGCCTTCTTTGTACTGATGCTTCACACCCAGCTGATAACCATACGCTTTTCCAATGGAGCCATTCTCGTCAGCCCAGCTATCCCAGATATGGCTGTGAAGGTCATGGATGTTGTTTGATTTCTTCTGCCAGATCCAGAGGATCTCATCCATAGCGCTCTTTAATGCGGTCTTACGAAGGGTCAGCGCTGGAAATTCTTTTCTCAGATCATAACGGTTCACAACACCGAAACGTTTGATCGTATAAGCAGAAGTGCCATCCTCCCACACCGGCCGGACCTTCTCCCCTTCTGTACTGGTTCCGTTCTCAATTACGTCTTTACACATATCTATAAAAATATGATCAGCTAAACTCATACCTTTCTTTTTCCTCCTGGTCTCCATTGTGCGTTCTTTATAGCAACACGATACCCGTCTGCAAGAGTCTCTCCACACCAAGTATCTCGCTGCTTTTCATACTTCAACAATTTTAGCATAGATTCCTGTAAATAACAAGTTCTTTGCCCTCCTGTCTCCCTCCTGCTTGCTCTGGTTTTATTGTTTTTTCAAAGCCTTGTCAAATCACCTTTTTCTTTACAATCTTATTTTCCCGTGTTATAGTAAACCCCATGAAGAAAATTTTAATCCATTTACTGAAACCTCTTTCTTTTCTTCCTGCAATTCTGATGATGTATCTGATCTATTCATTTTCAGCCCAGACAGGGGAGGTGTCCGGAGCCCTAAGCTATGAAGTCAGCTACCAGATTGTGGAAACCAAGAATGAAGTTCTCAACGAAAACAAAACTTATGACGAGCTCGCCTATTCTGCCAGCTCCATCGAATTTTATGTGCGAAAAGCAGCTCACATGACAGAGTACTGTCTGCTTGCCATTGCCATTTCTTTCCCACTTTATGTTTACGGAGTAAGAGGTATCTGGCTGATCCTGCTGGCAGGCGCCATATGCGTAGGCTTCGCAGGCTTTGATGAATACCACCAGTCCTTTGTGGCAGACCGCGGACCTTCTGTACGTGATGTGGGAATCGACAGCATCGGAGTCACAGCGGGAATCCTGTTGGTGCAGGCATTCTGCTGGTCCACCCTACATAACCCAAGCGGGAAACGCAGGCGCAGGAAACGGCGCTAGAGCGTGTATTTCAACAAAAAACAGACTTCTGATTGATTATCACTCATTCAGAAGCCTGTTTTTTTATATTTAGTATTGTATTCGTAATTTCGTGCTGTTATAATCATAAAACGCAAAAGTAACCGCCCGGTCTGCAAACTAGTGTTTACTTTTGACATTATATACACGGACTAACCGTCTATCGGCAACACTCATTTTTCATACATGTATTAACACTATCTATTAAATATGTCAATTTCTTTTCAAAAGCAATACTCTCTATTCTTCATCCTCTGTCGCATCCCCTAACTGGCTAACCAGATTAGCGCGGTCAGCGATAGACATTTTCTTATTCAAGGATGAAGTACTTTCCATTTTAGATTCAACTGTCCCTGAAGTTTCTGTCTCAGAAGCCTGTGCTTCACTTTCTGCATTCGACTCCTTCTGCATCTTGCCAGCCTTTATGCTGCCGCGGATTCCATTGATCACGAAAGCAACGCCAAGCACAATAAAAATCACTCCCGCAACCATAAATCCAGGACTGCTGCCCTCAGCACCATTTATTACATTCTGGCAAAGTGAAACACCCAGATAAGCCACATAAACCCCTGCCAAAATCATAACCAGGCAGGTTCTCATAGGCATAGCAGACTTCCCATTTCTGACTTTCTGCTTCTCATTTACATCAGCCTCTTCCAAATTCTTATTTTCCATATTCATCCCCCTTATGAAATAGCAAACTGACTCTCATACAGATTCGCATAAAAGCCCTTCTTCGCCAGCAATTCCTCATGTCTGCCCTGTTCAATAATATTTCCATCCTTCATGACCAGGATCAGATCTGCCTCCTGGATAGTGGAAAGACGATGTGCTACAATAAAGCTGGTTCTTCCTTCCATCAACTCTGCAAAAGCCTTCTGCACCTTCACCTCAGTACGGGTATCAATGGAAGAAGTGGCCTCGTCCAGAATCAGCATAGCCGGGTGCATCAGCATAACCCTTGCAATGCAGAGAAGCTGCTTCTGTCCCTGGGAAATATTTCCGCCGCCCTCTGAAATCACGGTGTCATAGCCGTTTGGCATACGCTTGATAAAACTATGGGCATGTGCATGCTTAGCTGCCTCCATAACCTCTTCCAAAGTCGCATCCGGCTTTCCATAGGCAATGTTCTCGCGGATGGTTCCTGCCTTCAGCCAGGTCTCCTGAAGCACCATACCAAAGTTTCGTCTCAGGCTGTCTCTTGTCAGCTCTCTTACCGGATAACCGCTTACCTTAATCTGTCCCTTATCTACATCATAGAATCTCATAAGAAGGTTGATCATTGTGGTCTTACCGCATCCGGTAGGTCCGACGATGGCGATCCTCTGTCCGGGTTTTACGTCAATGGAAATATCAGTAAGAAGCGGAACTTCTTTTCGGTAAGAAAAGGAAACATTCTCCACGCTTACACGACCGTCTGCTTTCTCCAGTTCTGCAGCACCAGGCGCATCTGGCTCCTGTGCCGGTGTGTCAATAAAGTCAAAGAGACGTTTTGCACATGCCAACGCATTCTCCAGCTCTGTGATAACGCCGGAAATCTCATTAAACGGCTTGGTATACTGATTTGCATAGTTCAGGAAGCTGGTCAGCTGTCCCACAGTCATACCGCCCTTAATTACTGTAAATGCACCAAAAATTCCAACTGCTGTGTAAACAAGGCCATTTACAAAACGTGTGGACGGGTTTGTAATAGAGGAAAAGAAAATCGCTTTGATTCCGCAGACGCGAAGCTCCTCATTTACTTTTCCAAATCTTTCATTGGCTCTCTCCTCATAGGAAAAAGCCTGCACGATCTTCTGATTTCCAACAAGCTCTTCCACAATAGAAGTCATCTCCGCTCTCTTCTCGGACTGCTCCTGGAACATGCGGAAGGTTCTGCCTGCAATAAAGCTTGCCACAAACAGGGAAATCGGAGTAAGCAAAATGACGATCACTGCAATCTTCACACTGATGGAAAGCATAAATCCAATGGTTCCAAAGATGGTCAGCACACCGGTAAACAGCTGGGTAAAGCCCATAAGGAGACCATCTGAAAACTGGCTGACATCAGAAACAATACGGCTTAAAATATCTCCTGGCTGATTGGCATCTATATAAGATACCGGCACCTCCTGAAGATGGGCAAACGCCTGGCTTCGCACATCCTGCACCACGCTGTAGGTAACCTGGTTGGTAAGAAGGTTCATCACCCACTGGGAAACTGCATTTCCCACAACGATCACAGCCAGAGTTCCAAGTACCTTTAAAAGTCCGGCTACATTTACATTTCCCGGACCTACGATATTATCTACACCGTTACCAATAAGAATGGGTGTATACAGGGTAAATCCAACGGTGACAAGCGCTGTCAGAAGCATAATGATAATTTTTGCTTTGTAAGGGCTGATAAATCTAAGTACCCTCTTCATAGTCTCTTTATTCTTTCCCATCAGCGGTTCACCTCCTGTTCAGAAAGCTGTGACAGGCAGATTTCTCTGTAGACCTCACAGGATTCCATAAGCTCTTTGTGTGTTCCCACACCAGCCAGCTCACCATCATCCAGGACCAGAATCTTGTCTGCCTGCTTGATGGAGGTTGCTCTCTGGGAAACGATAAACACAGTCATTCCCTTTGTCTGCTCATGAATGGCATGACGAAGAGCCGCATCTGTGGCAAAGTCAAGGGCAGAAGCACTGTCATCCATGATCAAGATCTCCGGATCTCCCACCAGTGCTCTTGCTATGGTAAGACGCTGGCGCTGTCCGCCGGAAAGATTGGCGCCGCCCTGACTTACCATGGTATTTAAGCCCTCCGGCTTACTTTTTACAAAATCACTTGCCTGCGCAATGGAAAGAGCCCGCTGGATTTCCTCTTCTGAAGCGTCCTCTTTCCCCCATTTCATATTGTCACGGATGGTTCCTTTAAACAGAACTGCCTGTTGTGGTACCATCCCCACCTTTTTACGAAGCTGTGAAAATGGATATTCTTTTACATTATTTCCATCAATTACCACATTACCAGAAGTTACGTCATAGAAACGTGGAATCAGATTGACCAGAGTGGATTTACCACATCCGGTACCACCGATGATACCGATGGTCTCACCTGGTTTTGCCGTAAAGGAAATATGGGAAAGTGCCGGCTCCTTGCTGCCTGCATAGGTAAAGCTCACATCTTCAAAAACAACTCTTGCAGCGCCTGCATTCTCTTTCTGAACACTGCTGCCCTGATCCGTGAGAGACGGCTGTGTATCCAGCACCTCATTCAGACGCACACCGGAAGCCATAGCCTTTGTCACTGCCACGATCAGGTTTGCAAGAGCGATCAGTGCGATCAGGATCTGGTTCATATAGTTTACAAGGGCAACCACTTCCCCCTGTGTAAGAATACCCACAGACACTTCCCTGCTTCCATACCAGAGGATTCCGATAATGGAAAAGTTCATAATAACCGTAGTAGCAGGATTCAGAAGTGCGGAAATTTTTCCCGCTCTTACCTGCACATTGGTGTAATCGTCGTTTACTTCTGAAAATTCTTTATATTCTTCCTGCTGTCTTCCAAAAGCCCTTACCACTCTGGCACCCACATGATTCTCTCTGGTGATCAGGGAAATTCTGTCCAGGAAGGACTGAGCCTTTTTGTAAATTGGCACTGTTGTGCGCATAATTCCGTAAATTACAATGGAGATCACCGGAACCGCAATCAGGAAGATCAGGCCAATCTTCACATCAATGGTAAAGGACATGATCACTGCACCCACAACAATAAAAGGAGAACGAAGGAACAGACGAAGTACCATGTTCACACCAGTCTGTGCCTGATTCACGTCATTGGTGATCCTTGTCACAAGGGTAGGAGTTCCAAGCATATCCAGTTCTCTGTAGGAAAGCCTGCTGATATGGAAAAAAAGCTCCTTGCGAAGGGCAGTGCTGAATCCCATGGCTGCCTTTGCAGAAAAATACTGTGCAGTCAGAGAGCATGCAAGGCCAATCACTCCAAGCAGTACCATGATCACACACTGGTGCCAGATGTAGACATTGTCCTGATTCTTAATGCCGATATCCATGATTCTGGCAACAACCAGAGGCACGATCAGCTCAAAGGTGGCCTCCAGCATTTTGAACAAAGGAGCCAGAAAGCTTTCTTTCTCGTAGCCCTTCAAAAATCTAAGCAATCTCTTCATCTTACTTCTTATTCTCCTGGATTCGTCCATATAATCTGGTCATGGCGTTAATTCTATGAATGATCTCATCCGTAAGCTGACCTCTTGTAAGACGCCATTTCCAGTTGTCTCCCAAAGTAGACGGCGTATTCATTCTCGCTTCATTTCCAAGACAGAGATAATCCTGCAAAGGTACTACGCACACTTCTGCTACTGAGGACTGTGCCGCCCGGATAAGCCCCCATACACATTCATCTGTGTCTTTCTCCTCACAGGCTGTGTACTGGTTCACATAGTCTCTGTTTGACTGGGTAAGGTTCCCAAGCCAGCCCTTCGTAGTCTCATTGTCGTGGGTTCCAGTGTATACAATGCAGTTTTTATCATATCGGAAAGGAAGATATACGCTCTCGCCGCTTTCATCAAAGGCAAACTGAAGCACCTTCATACCCGGATATCCGGATTCTGCCAGAAGCTCCCTGACACTGTCTGTAAGAAATCCCAGATCCTCTGCGATCACATCCAGATCCTTAATTTTCTCCTCCAGAACCTCGAACAATTCTATTCCAGGACCTTTTTCCCACTTTCCGTTCTCAGCGGTCTTATCTCCATAGGGAACTGACCAGTACTCGTCAAAACCGCGGAAATGATCGATCCGGACCTTGTCGTACAGCTTCATACAGTGAGTCATACGAAGAATCCACCAGTTATAGCCTGTTTTTCTGTGATATTCCCAATTATAAAGCGGATTTCCCCACAGCTGACCGGTTGCAGAAAAAGCGTCTGGAGGACATCCTGCCACTGCTACCGGTGTAGCCTCCTCATCAAACTGGAACAGATCCGGGTTCGCCCATGCATCTGCGCCATCAAAAGCCACATAGATAGGAAGATCACCGATGATCTTAATACCTCTGTCATTTGCATATTTCTTCAGCCGGTTCCACTGGCGGTAGAACCAGAACTGCTGAAAGGCATAGAAGCTGATATCTTCCTTCAGCTCCTCTCTTGCCTTAGCAAGTGCCTCCGGCTTACGTGTCTTTAAGTCCTCCGGCCACTGATTCCAGGAAATTTCCTCCAGGCTGTCCTTTATTGCCATATAAAGACAATAATCTGCAAGCCAGAAGCCCTGCTCTTTCTCAAAGGCTTCCATCTCCTCACGGATCAGCTGAAGCTCCTTTTCTTTCCCATCCATCTGGTAAAAACGTCTGTAAGCCTTCCGAAGAAGGGAAAATCTGGAAAGATAAACCTTCTCATAGTCCACATAGCTTCTGCTGCCGCCCCAGTCACATTCTGCACATTCTGCTGCTGTGAGAAGGTCTCTCTGGATCAATTCCTCCAAATCAATGAAATAAGGATTTCCTGCAAATGTGGAAAAAGACTGGTAAGGGGAATCCCCGTATCCGGTAGGTCCAAGTGGCAGAATCTGCCAGTATTTCTGACCCGCTTCTGCAAGCTGATCTACAAAAGCGTAAGCTTCTTTAGAAAAACATCCGATTCCATAGTTGGAAGGGATACTGGATATAGGCAATAAAATACCGCTGGCTCTCATCATATGTTCCTCCTGTCTGGTTCAATAACCATTATCTGCTTATTATACCGCTATCATGCATAATCGGTCAACAGGATAAAATAGCTTCGCAAATTTTATCCCGCTTTCGGTTGCTGCTCATAAAAACAGGCACCCGGAAAAATTCCGAATGCCTGTCATTTCCTTCAGCATCACATTTAAGTAATGCCAAAAGACTTATATTCTTTTGCCTGAATTATTTCTTGCTTGTATAACCGAAGAAGAAGTATCCAAGTGGTGTGTAATACATGCCGTCAATGTCTGGATTGAGCATATATGGCTGTGTATAGAAGTAGATCGGAGCAAGCACGCTGTCCTGTCCAATGAGGATATCCTCAGCTTCGTGGAATGCTTTCATACGCTCTTCCGGATCGGAAGTAGCTTTTGCTGCATCGATCGCTGCATCATAGTCTGGGTTAGAGTACTGAGCGTCGTTGTTACCGCCGTCTGTGTACCACATATCCAGGAATGAGCAAGGATCGTTGTAGTCTGCGATCCAGCCGTTACGGGCAATCTGGTAGTTACCATCTTTTCTGTTCTGAAGGAATACGTTCCAATCCTGGTTGTTCAGGTTAACAGTTACACCAAGCTCTGTCTGCCACATGTTCTGAAGAGCCTCACCGATCTTCTTGTGGTTATCAGCTGTGTTGTACAGATACTCTACAGTCGGGAAGCCTTCGCCGTTCGGATAACCAGCGTCTGCAAGAAGCTGACGAGCCTCTTCGCAGTTAGCCTCATAATCCTCATCGGAAATGCTGTAGTAAGAACCGCCTACTGTACGGAAGTCATCACTACCAGCACCAGCTGCATCATTTACACCGTTCGGTACATATCCGTCAGCCGGAACCTCACCAGCCTGAGAAACGTTCTCTACGATGTAGTTACGGTCGATTACAAGTGAGAATGCTTTACGGATGTTAGGGTCAGAGAAAACTTCGTCCTCTGTGTTGAAGCATACATAGTAGGTTCCAAGATAGTCACCAATCTCAAGCTCGCCAGAAGCAAGGTAGGTCGGGATCTCGTCTACAGGAAGGTTCTCGATGAAATCAAGCTCTCCGTTGTTGTAACCTTTGAGCATTGCGTTGTTGTCATCAAGAAGTGTAAACTTGATGGTATCCGGTCCAAGGTTCTCATAGTCATAGTAGTTCTCATTCTTCTCCATGGAAATGTAAGCGTTGTGAGACCACTCTGTCATTTTGTATGGTCCATTACCAATGTAGGTGCTTGGATCAAATGTCCAGTTGTCACTGCTCTCTACCATATCCTGACGAACCGGGAATGTTGCCGGGAATGCCATGATTTCTTCGAAATACGGGCAGTCATAGGTAAGATCGATCTGAAGAGTCTGATCATCAACTGCTGTAATTCCAAGAGTGCTTGGATCAGCACTTCCATCAGCAATTGCGTCATATCCTTTTACCATGTCGATCATGTAGCAGTAATCTGCTGCTGTCTCAGGATTTGCAAGACGCTGCCATGCATAAACGAAGTCACCAGCTGTTACAGCCTGTCCATCAGACCATTTGATACCGTCACGAAGTTTAACTGTGTAAGTAACTGTACCATCTTCGTTCTCAGTCTTTTCCCAGGACTCAGCCTGTCCAGGAGCTGTGACAGCATTTCCTTCACCGTCATTTACCCATTTAACCAGGCCTTCGAACATATGGTTGCACATGATAGCTCCATCAACTGCAGAGTTCAGTGCAGGGTCAATTGTCTGTGGTTCAGATGCGATACAAAGGTTCAGGTTGAATCCTTCGTCAGATGCTGTATCCTCGGCGAATACAGGAGTTGCTGCCATGCTTAATACCATAGCTGCAGTCAGTGCCATAGACATAAATTTTCTTCTCATTACATTTCCTCCTTTATGCTTTTTTGCGCCGCATGAGAGATGAGAATCGACGCTTGTATTCATCAGCTCTTCCGTGAGGAAGAACGAAATACCTAAACTCCCTTTATTTGTCCAGTAAATGGCAGGCTGCCCAGTGACCCGGCTCATGCTCTCTGAACACAGGAGCTACCTGGCTACACTTTTCAGTGGCATATGGACATCTGGTGTGGAAACGGCATCCGCTTGGCGGATTCATAGGACTTGGCACGTCTCCTTCCAGAATAATACGCTTTCTTGTCCGGCTCAGCTTTGGATCCGGAACCGGAACTGCGGAAAGCAGGGTCTGTGTATATGGATGGATCGGATGTCTGTTCAGCTCATAGCTCTCTCCCAACTCAACAAGAGAGCCAAGATACATAACACCGATTCTATTGGAAATATGACGGACAACGGAAAGATCATGGGCAATGAACAGATAAGTCAGGCCCATCTGCTCCTGCATGTCCTCCAGCATGTTTACCACCTGTGACTGGATAGAAACATCCAATGCGGAAATCGGCTCGTCACAGACGATGAACTCCGGTTTTACTGCAAGGGCGCGGGCAATACCAACACGCTGCTGCTGACCGCCGGAAAACTCATGTGGATAACGGTTTGCATGCTCTGTATTTAATCCGACCTGCGCCAGCAGTTCTTTGATCATGTCAGCGCGGTCTTTCTTACTCGCTGCAAGCTTGTGGATATCAATGGCCTCTCCAATGATCTCACCAACTGTCATTCGAGGATCCAGGGAAGCGGACGGATCCTGGAAAATGATCTGCATTTTTCTTCTGTAGGGAAGCATTTTGGCAGCTTTGGCTTTTCCAAGAGGTTTGCCGTCTTTATCCAGAGGATTGTCGTAAATGGTTTCGCCATCATAAATAATCTTTCCTCCGGTTGGCTCATAAAGGCGAAGAATCGTTCTTCCCAGTGTAGTCTTTCCACATCCGGACTCTCCTACAAGACCGAGTGTTTCACCTTTTTTGATATAAAGGGAAACATCCTGTACAGCCTGTACCCCCGGACCTTTTATGCCATTTACCGGAAAATACTTTCGTAAATTCTCAATTTCAAGAAGCTTCTTTTCTTCTGCCATTTATTTCTCCTCCTTGTTCATAAGCTCCTGAACCCGAAGCCAGCAGGCGGAACGATGTTTCTCGCCCACTTCCACGTAAGGAGGCATTTTCTTCAGACAGATCTTCATGCAATGCTCACAACGTGGAGCAAACGGACATCCTTCCGGCGGATTCAGCATATCAACCGGGGTTCCCTCGATTGGGATCAGTCTTTCATAGCTCTCGGCATCAACACGGGGCATGGAACGAAGAAGACCCTTTGTATATGGATGTGCAGGCTCGTAGAAAATGTCATCTACAGGTCCCTGCTCCACAATTTTACCTGCATACATAACGGATACCTTGTCACAGATATCTGCCACAACACCAAGGTTGTGTGTGATGAAAATGATTCCCATTCCGGTCCTTTTCTGAAGATCCTTCATCAAGTCAAGGATCTGTGCCTGAATGGTAACATCAAGGGCTGTGGTCGGCTCATCTGCGATCAGAAGCTGCGGATGGCAGATCAGTCCCATAGCGATCATGACACGCTGTCGCATACCGCCGGAAAACTCGTGTGGATACTGCTTCATACGCTTCTCCACATTATTGATTCCAACCAGTTCCATCATTTCCATGGCACGTTTCTGGGCTTCTTCTTTGCTGATTTTCTTATCATGGGCACAAAGAGCCTCCACCAGCTGATTTCCGATGGTGTAAACCGGATTCAGACAGGTCATGGGATTCTGGAAGATCATAGCTACTTTGTTTCCGCGGAATGCAGTCATCTCTTCCTTGGAAAAAGAAAGGACATCTTTTCCCTCGAAGGTAATGGAACCTCCGATAACTTTACCAGGGGACTGAAGAAGCCCCATAATAGAATATGCCTCCTGGCTCTTTCCAGAACCAGATTCTCCAACAACTCCCATAACTTCGCCATAATCAAGGTCATAGGAGATACCGCCAACGGCTTTTACCTCGCCGGCCGGGGTAAAGAAGGAGACTTTCAGGTCTTTTACTTCCAGCAATTTATTTTTCTGTTCAGACATTGTTCTCCTCCTCTCTTATTTCTTCAGCTTCGGATCAAGAGCATCGCGAAGTCCATCGCCAAACAGGTTGAATGCAAGGATCATAATGCTCAGGATCACGGAAGGTACGATCAGTCTGTAAGTATAAGTGTACATACCGCTAAGTGCGTCTGTTGCCATGGATCCAAGGCTTGGAAGAGGTGCAGAAACACCAACTCCAAGGTAGGATAAGAAGGATTCCAGGAAAATTGCAGACGGTATCTGCAGGCAGGTAGTAACAACGATCTGTCCGATACAGTTCGGAAGCAGATGACGACGGATGATCCTGCCGCCAGATGCACCAAGTGCTCTTGCTGCTGTTACATATTCCTGCTGTTTCAGCTGAAGTACCTGGCCACGGATAATACGGCTCATGGTAACCCAGTATAACAGACCAAATGCAATAAACATGGAGATCAGGTTCGGTCCAAGTACATTGACAAAGGATTTCAGAGGACTGGTTCCTGATGAATTCACATAGTCGGTAAGGATTGGCTTCAGTGCAGTTGCAATCAGAAGAACAACCAGCATCTCCGGAACTGCATAAATAAGTTCAACAATACGCTGCATCACTGCGTCCACCTTGCCGCCGCAGTAGCCGGAAATAGCACCATAAAGAGCGCCGATCACCAGTACCAGGATGGCTGCGAATACGCCGACAGACATGGAAACACGGGCACCATACATAACACGGACCAGAATATCACGGCCATACATGTCAGTACCAAACACATGTGGGAATACTTTTTCCCCATTTGCCTTGCGCTCAAGCTCTGCCTGGGAATAACCTAAAATATGTTTCTTGATTCCAAGCTCCTTGCGGACGGAATCCTCATCTACACTCTGCTCCTCAGAAGAGTCTTCTGAAGGTTTTGCAGCAACTTTTGCTTTTGCACGGATAACTGCTTCATCTTTCTTTGTAAATTTCTCGCCCTTTTTCTCAGCTTCTGCTTTCGCCTGGGCGATCATTTCATCTACATCCACTACATCGGACTGGGTTCTGGAAGCGATCTCGTCGTTCACACGCTGGGTGTCCTCCAGTGTGTAGTGATAGGGATAAAGGTTCTCAGCACCTTTGTTAAACTCGTCATAGCCATATGGAATCAGAAGCGGGCCCACAAAGGCAAACAAAAACAGGAATACGATCACACCAAGTGCAACCATAGCCACCACATTTTTCTTTAATCTTCTCCAGGCATCTTTCCAGTAGGAAACACTCTGGCGGTCCTGAATAAAATCATCCTTCTCCTGTCTGGACGCAGATGCAAAATCATCCGGACTTAAATCCTGAAGGAGGTTCTCAATATCCGGCTGAAGACTCACCGGACATTTCTTAATCTTCTTATCTTCTGCCACGATCATTCTCCTCCTTTCGCAAGGCTGATTCTCGGGTCAGCAACCTTATAAAGGAAGTCTACAACCAGGTTCATCAGAATAATAAATGCTGCCAGGAAAATGGTAGTTCCCATAATAACCGGATAATCACGGTTCTGGATGGACTGTACGAAATAACGTCCAAGTCCCGGAATTGAGAATACGCTCTCTACAACGAAACCACCACAAAGGGTAAAGGCCACCTGCGGTCCTAAGTATGTAATAACCGGAATCAGTGCATTTCTAAGAGCATGTTTGAAAATAATCTTTTTGTTCTTCAGACCTTTGGCGCGGGCTGTCTTAATGTACTCCTGACTTAAGGAATCCAGCATGGCAGAACGTGTCTGACGTGCTGTATAGCACATTGGATAAAAGCCCAGGGCAAAGCATGGCAGTACATAGGCACGCCATCCCTGCGACGGATCAAAAATAGACGGAAACAGATTCAGTGCATTGTTTCCGGTCAGGGTTACCAGAAGAACAGATGCCACAACGAAGCTTGGCATGGAGATTCCAAGTGTACAGATCACACGAAGAATGCTGTCTGTCAGCTTGCCTCTCTTAAATGCGGCAAGACAGCCAAGAGGTACACCCACCAGAATCGCCCATGCAAGTGCAAGCGCACCTACCTTGGCAGATACCGGGAACATATCCACGATAATGTCAAGAACTGCACGGTTCTTCTGCATCTTAAGTGATACACCGAAGTCACCGTGAAGAATATTTTTCAGATACATAAACAGCTGTACATAGACAGGCTTATCCAGTCCATATTTGGCATTCAGTGCAGCCAGTGTGGTCTCGGAAGGTGTTTTTTCACTGAGCCATGGGCTTCCAGGTACAGCATTCATCAGCAGGAAGGTAAGACAGGCTACCAGAAAGATAGTCAGAATCGCCATTCCAAGTCTTTTTGCAAAATACTTTCCCATTTTTCCTCCTTATTTTTTCCGGTCGAAAACATTTATTTCGTTTTCCTTTATGAGAGATGTCGTCAAAAATACCACACCCATATCAGACTGATTTCTGACCAGAGTTCATTTTTATAATATGTAAAAAAAATTATAGCATTTCAATTTGCTTTATTCAAGTAACATTTTAAACTTTAGAACAGTGACAATGCAATTTTTTAAGCTTGTACTATTTTTTAGTGCTATTATGGTGTGTTTTTTGTGTATTTTATACAAAGACATTTGTTTGTTTCACAAGCGCAGATTGTTTGTCATAACACTACAGCATGTTTAAAAAAGACTTGGGAGCCTGTTTCAAAAATCATTTCTGCAATCTATATAAAACTAATCTATTTTTTAGTTCAAAAAAAGAAGGACACCAGCTTGGCATCCTTCCCTCTCAATTCTTACCAGTTCCCCTTTTGCTTCATCCGGCTCCATATCTTTGCCGCAGCTCATAAGAAAAGCCACACCCAGAAGAACCAGCAGCAGAATCCAGCCTTTTTTTCTCATATAGTTCTCCATTTCACACTGTATTTCTGTGAGTATGTGCAAAATAGAGCATCTTATGCATAATGGACGTCTTTTCTCAAAAGCCCTTTTTCTTTATATAGAAGGCAATGTCGTGATAAACCCTCTTCCGGTCTGTCTCGTTCAGAATTTCGTGGCGCATTCCCGGATACAGCTTGCCTTTCACGTCTACATAACCGGCGCGCCGCATATCCTGCACTGCTTTTGCAAAATGACGCACGTTGATCATACAGGGATCATCAGAGCCACTGATAAAAAGCACGGGCATTTTCGGTCTGGTGCAGTGCCAGTGCTTTACGTCGTAAGCACGCTTCATCAGCTCAAAAAGTGCCAGATAGCCATCATCTGTAAACGTAAAGCCACAAAGTTCAGAATCAGAGTACTCCTGAGCTGCTGCCTTATTGGCACAGATCCAGGAAGTACAGTTTTCGTCCTTGCGGAAGCGCATCACATTTCCGGCAAAGGAAAGGGTTTCGATGACTTTACTCTTGTGGGCTGGTCCAAACACAGCACTTTCCATATGGGCGATTACTTCTCCAAGAGATCTTGCCCTGTTCTTGCTTGGAGAACCGCAAACGATCAGCATGTCCATGCAGTCATCATGATCTCTTGCAAAAGCGCGCACGGCCAGCGAGCCCATACTATGCCCGAATAAGATCAATGGCAGATCCGGAAGCTGCTGGTGCATTTCCCGGTTCACCACCTCAATATCCTTGAGGATCGCATCCGCGCCGCCGCCATACATATATCCCAGGTCATCCAGCGCCCGCACACTTTTCCCATGACCACGGTGATCGTGGATCACACATACATAGCCTTTTTTTGCCATGTATTCCATAAAGGGAAGATAGCGCTCCTTGTATTCGCTCATCCCATGAACAAGCTGCAGGATTCCTCTGTACGGTGTCTCATCCGGAACCACTGCCAGAACGGAAATATCAAGGCCGTCCGCCTCTGATTCTATATAAGCTTCATACTTTGCACCCATAGTTTTTCCGCCTTTCTTCTTTTTTTATTATCTTAACATAAATACCCGGTATCCGTAAAGTTACTGGTTACTGTTCGCGACCTGACTAGTAACGTTCCGCGAGGTGTTTTTTGTGAACAAAGTTCACAGAAAACCCGAGAATT
>ERZ1106969.454-NODE-454-length-42483-cov-27.292802_pt1 | contig 42483 bp, 53 predicted proteins | sample MGYA00403685_ERZ1106969 | MGnify/ENA primary metagenome ERZ1106969 (study PRJEB35170, sample SAMEA104062416) | human gut metagenome | biome: human gut; feature: human-associated habitat; material: faeces | place: Denmark | collected 2012-05-18 ... | reverse complement strand
GTATCGATGTAGGTGATGACGCTGAGAAGGCTGAGCTTCTTGGTCTTGGTCAGTCTCTGATCTACTCCATCCAGAACTCCAAGCTTCCGTCCTTAGAGGTTACACTTCGTAAGGCATCCGCAGCTGCTCACTACGTACTTGGCGGACCGCAGGGCAATGATACAAACGTATTCTCCCTTGCAACAGGCGCTTCTGAGTACTATGTAATGCCGGGTGAGACAGCAGCAAACGCTATGTACTCCAGAAAACTTGTTAAGGCTAAGAAGGCCGGCGAGGATCTCCAGCCGATCATCGACAAGATGAACGACATGATCCAGATGTACCACGACAAGTCCCGTCCGAAATACTGCACAATCAAGGGTATGGCTGACGAGATCGTTGATCTTACAGAGATCCGTCCGTACATCCAGGCATTCACAGAGTCTGCTTACCAGAATCCGGAGTCTATCTGCCCGTTCCATCAGATGGTAACACCGCGTGCGATCCGTGAGTGGAACACATTTAAAAAAGCTTGATTCTGACTGAAGGATAGAGTAAAATGATACGTATCCAGGCCAGGGGAGTACTTTCTCTGGCCTGGATATACTGGTATAACAAAGCCAGTTTCATTTTACATTTTCAGTATACCCGGAGGTTATTATGAGTGCAATTTACACCCTGGGAATCGACGTAGGATCCACGGCATCCAAATGCATCATGCTGAAGGATGGCGAGGAGATCGTAGCGAAATCCCTGATCGATGTAGGTGCAGGTACCAGCGGCCCACAGCGCGCGATCGATGCAGTGTTGGAAAACGCAGGTATGAAAAAAGAGGATGTGGCTTTTACCCTGGCAACAGGATACGGTCGTAACTCTTTAATGAATTTTGCAGACAAACAGATGAGTGAGTTATCCTGCCACGCAAGGGGGGCTTACTTCCTGTTCCCTGACGTTCACACTGTCATTGATATCGGCGGTCAGGACGTTAAGGTCCTTCATATTGACAACGGTGCAATGACCAACTTCCAGATGAACGACAAGTGCGCTGCAGGAACCGGAAGATTCCTCGACGTAATGGCAGGCGTTCTTGAAGTAAAGGTCCAGGATCTTGGTCATCTTGATTCCCTCTCCAAAAAGAGAGTCGAGATCAGCTCCACATGTACCGTATTTGCGGAGAGCGAGGTTATCAGCCAGCTGTCGATGGGAACCGACAAATGCGATATTATCGCAGGTATCCACCGCTCCGTGGCTCACCGTGTCACTGGACTCGCACACCGGATCGGAGTGGTTCCGGCACTCGTCATGACTGGCGGTGTCGCACAGAACGACGGTGTTGTCAAAGCTCTTCAGAATGAGCTTGGATGTGAGATCCACAGATCTCCTCTGACACAGTATAACGGTGCGCTTGGTGCAGCCTTATATGCATATCAGGCAGCAAGCCGCCGCGCATAAGACAGTTTGATGTTTATCGTCCATGCAAATCTGCATGGATCGGTGAAACAGAATTAGGTTATGCAATTTTATGGCTGAAAAACAGCTGCGGGATTGTCCCGCAGCCGCGGTCGGTCATGATTGATAAGAAATGGAGGATATTTATTATGGCAAAGCAGGTTAGCCCTGGTGTTCTTGCGCTGCGTAAAGTCGTAGACGACGTTCATAAAGACGCGCGTGAGGCCAAAAAGAGAGGCGAGTTAGTTGGATGGTCTTCTTCCAAATTCCCGTGCGAGCTCGCAGCAGCATTTGATTTAAACGTTATGTACCCGGAGAACCAGGCAGCTGGTATCGCAGCAAACCGTTACGGTGAGCTTATGTGCCAGGCAGCTGAGGATATGGGTTACGATAACGATATCTGCGGTTATGCACGTATCAGCCTTGCATATGCAGCTGGTGTCCGTGTTGCTCGTAAGTTTGACCCGGAGACAGGTGAATACATCATCGATCCGAGCACAGGTAAGCCGTTAAAGGATGCTGACGGTAACGTAGTGATCGACGAGGCAACTGGCAAGCCGAAGAAAGATCCGAAGACTCAGACTCCGTATCTTGAGGTTGTAAACCTTCTTGAGCTTGAAAAACTTCCGGATGGACCGGATAAAGAGCGCCGCATCGCAGCAATCTCCCCGATCCGTCAGATGCAGATCCCGCAGCCGGATTTTGTTCTCTGCTGCAACAACATCTGTAACTGTATGACAAAGTGGTATGAGAACATCGCTCGTATGTGCAACATTCCGCTTATCATGATCGATATTCCGTACAACAACTCTGTTGATGTTGCTGATCAGAATGTTCGCTATGTTCGTGGACAGTTCGACAAGGCAATCAAGCAGTTAGAGGAGCTTACAGGCAAGAAGTTCGACGAGAAGAAGTTCGAGCATGCATGTGAGAACGCAAACCGTACAGCAAAAGCATGGTTAAAAGTCTGTGATTACTTACAGTACAAACCGGCTCCGTACAGTGGTTTCGACCTGTTCAACCATATGGCTGACGTCGTAACTGCACGTGCAAGAGTTGAGGCTGCTGAGGCATTCGAGCAGTTAGCAAAAGACCTTGACGAGACGATCGCTAAGGGTGAGACAACAACTCCGTTCCCGGAGAAATACCGTGTAATGTTCGAGGGTATTCCGTGCTGGCCGAAGCTTCCGGCTCTGTTCAAACCGTTAAAGGCTAACGGCGTGAACGTAACAGCAGTTGTATATGCACCGGCATTCGGTTTCGTATACAATGGTCTGGATGAGATGGCACGTGCTTACTACAAAGCACCGAACTCTGTATGTATCGAGCAGGGTGTTGCATGGCGTGAAGGCATCTGCCGTGACAACAAGGTAGATGGCGTTCTCGTTCACTACAACAGAAGCTGTAAGCCGTGGTCCGGTTACATGGCAGAGATGCAGCGTCGCTTCACAAAGGATCTTGGTATTCCGTGCGCAGGATTCGATGGTGACCAGGCTGACCCGCGTAACTTCAATGCCGCTCAGTACGAGACACGAGTACAGGGTCTTGTAGAGGCTATGGAAGCAAACATCCAGGCAAAGGAGGCTAAATAGACCATGAGTATCAACGCATTATTTGACGAATTTAAGGTAAAAGCTGCAACTCCGAAACAGCAGCTTGCTGAATATAAAGCACAGGGCAAGAAGGTCATCGGCGTTCTCCCGTACTACGCTCCGGAAGAGCTTGTATACGCTGCAGGCATGGTTCCGATGGGAATCTGGGGCTCCAACAACAAGACGATCAGCCGTGCAAAAGAGTATTGTGCAACCTTCTACTGCACGATCGCTCAGCTCGCACTTGAGATGCTCCTTGACGGAACTATGGATCAGTTAGACGGAATCATCACACCAACAATCTGTGATACATTACGTCCGATGAGCCAGAACTTCCGTGTTGCTATGGGCGACAAGATGAAAGTTATCTTCCTTGCTCATCCGCAGAACCGTTTCGAAGAGTTCGGACTTAAGTTCTGTGAGGAGGAGTACGCAAACGTTAAGGCTGACCTCGAGGAAGTATGTGGCCACGAGATCACCAACGATGCGATCCTTGACGCAATCAAGGTTTACAACAAGAGCCGTGCAGCCCGCCGTGAGTTCGTAAAACTCGCTAACGAGCACTGTGACGTTGTAACTCCTACAAAGCGTTCCGCAGTATTAAAGGCATTCTTCTTCATGGAGAAACCGGAATACACAGCGAAACTCGAAGAGTTAAACAAAGAGCTCGCAGCTCTTCCGGTATGTGACTGGAAGGGAACAAAGGTTGTTACATCCGGTATCATCGTTGACAACCCGAAGCTTCTTGAGATCTTCGAGAACAACAACATCGCGATTGCAGCTGATGATGTTGCTCATGAGAGCCGTTCCTTCCGTACAGACGTTCCGGAGGACGAGCAGGATGCTCTCAGAGCTCTTGCAAAACAGTTTGCAAACATGGACTACGATGTCCTTCTTTACGATCCGCAGTCTTCCAAGAACCGCCGTGGTGAGTTCGTAGCTGACATGGTTAAGAAGAGCGGCGCTCAGGGTCTTGTACTCTTCATGCAGCAGTTCTGCGATCCGGAGGAGATGGAGTATCCGTACCTCAAGAAAGCTCTCGACAACGCAGGTATCCCGCACATCAAGCTTGGTGTTGACCAGCAGATGAGAGACTTCGGACAGGCTGCAACTGCTATCGAGGCATTTGCGGATGTTCTTGAGATGAGAAAGTAAATAATTCATAATAAATAGGGGCAGGCGTTCCTGTTTCTTAGTGTTCACGCGGAGTCAGGCGAAAAACCGCCGTACCGAACATGATTTCCTTTTGGGGAGATCGTGGAGGTGCGGCGGTTTTTTCTGTTTTATGGGATGCTGTGTCATAGTGGCTCCGGGTACGCGCAGGATCGTCTCCTGCCCCGGATGCTGGTGGATTCCAGGGGCGGTTCCTCTAAGCTCCCGAAAGAATGCTAAGGGCGGAGAACAGGGGACACAACTCGCCTGTGGCTCAAACAAGTGACCCCTGTCATCCAACGCATTCTCCCGGAAGCCAAGAGGAAGCCATGCCCCTGAAATCAGACACCCGTGTCCGGAGATGGTCCTGTGCTGAGGGGCTCGGTGATAGGGAAAAGAGAAAAAGAGGTTCCATGTTGGGGGGATAGAGGAAGGTTAGCCTGCAGATATAAATTTAACAACACTTTGCAAGAATTCTCCCATCCTCTCTAGGTGGTGAGATGAATTGCCTTTTGGGAAAATCATGCAATATCTGGCATCTTAAAACTCAACTTAAATGAAAAACTAAATTCGTCCGCATGCCCTCAAGACATATGGAATTAACTCTTGCATTCTGGAATTTAGTATTGCATTTAACTATCTTAAAACTCACATATCTGTGCACATAAATGAAAACAAACGCAGAAGAACAAATGTTCTGAAACACATAGACAAACAAGTGTTCCTGTGTTATGATATAATCAGTCGGAAGTAAAAGGAAAGGCTGATTTTATGAGAAAATTGGACAGTAATGCGCATTCAGTATTTCTACTCTGTTATCATTTGATTCTGGTTATAAAATACCGAAAAAAGATACTGACGGATCCTGTTTCTGATCGGGCTCGGGAGATTTTTGAATATATCGCTCCGAAGTATCATATTACGTTAGAGGAATGGAATCATGATCGGGATCATGTTCATATCATGTTTCGGGCCCATCCAAAATCGGAACTCAGCAAATTTATTAATGCGTATAAAAGCGCAAGCAGCCGATTGATTAAAAAAGAGTATCCGGAGATTCGGCAGAAGCTTTGGAAAGAAATGTTCTGGAGCCAGAGTTTTTGTCTGTTAAGTGCTGGTGGTGCACCCATTGAGGTTATCCGCCAGTACATAGAAACACAGGGAGAAAATAAGAGTGAACATCGTGTACCGTTTTCGGATCTACCCGAATAAATCTCAAAAAGAACTATTTGCAAGGACATTTGGCTGTGTGCGTTTCGTGTATAACCGGATGCTGGCAGAGAAGAAAGAATATTATGAGAAAACCGGAAAAATATTAAAGGTTACGCCTGCAAAATATAAGGCAGAGTTTCCGTGGCTGAAGGAGGTAGACAGCCTGGCATTGTGTAATGCACAGCTGCATCTGCAGACAGCCTACAGGAACTTCTTTCGAGATTCTTCGGTTGGTTTCCCGAAGTTCAAGTCAAAAAAGAATCCGGTAAGAAGTTATACGACAAACTGCGTAAATGGAAATATTACTTTGCAGAATGCGAAACTGAAACTTCCGAAAGCAGGTTGGATCCGCATAAAACAGCATCGGAGCATCGATGATCGTTACATATTGAAGGGTGCCACCGTCAGCCAGGAAGCAGATGACAAGTATTATGTATCATTACTGTATGCGGCAGAAGAAGCGGAACATGAAATCAGGCCAGTAAAAACCGCAATCGGACTTGATTTTTCCATGAGCGAATTGTATGTAGATTCCCATGGAGCTCATGCAGATTATCCCCACTTTTTCCGAAAATCCCAGGAAAAACTTGCAAGGGAGCAGCGCAGGCTGAGTCATTGCGAAAAGGGGAGCAGCCGTTACATGAAGCAGAAAAAGAAAATAGCCAGACTCCATGCTCATATCGCACGTCAGCGGAAAGATTATCTACACAAGGAATCCAGAAAGATAACCAATTTTTACGATCTTGTGTGCATAGAATCTTTGAACATGAAAGAAATGAGCCAGGATTCAAGGTTCGGAACGAGTGTTCATGATAATGGATGGGGAATGTTTACTGAGTTTCTTTCCTACAAATTAGCACGTGCCGGTAAGAAACTGGTTCGTATTGATAAGTGGTATCCCAGTTCAAAAATCTGCAGCTGTTGCGGAAAACTCAAAAAGGAGTTGAAACTGGAAGACCGTATCTATAGATGCACCTGCGGAAATCAGATGAACCGTGATGAGAATGCAGCTATCAATATTTGCAGGGAAGGATTGAGAATATCGGGAGTTGAACTTGATACAGAAAGAAAAATTTCCTGATTTTCCCAAAAAACGTAGATTTTGTTCGGGACTGCGTAGATACGAAACAGTCCCGCTCATAATAACAGAACCGTGGGACACACGGGGATAGCTCGCCTATGCTTTGCCTAATAGGGCAATCGAACGAGAAGTCCCCACTTCAAGCGTTAGCTAAGTGGAGAGAGTATGTCACGTAAAGAACACTATCGGAAAATACTAAAATGTGGTATATTAGTTTGTAAAGATAATTACCGCGGCATAATATATGATTCTGAGAAAAAGGAACATTAATGCAAAATAAATGGAAAATTCAGAGAAAATAGTGTGTACAACTGTACAGATAAACATAAGTTTTAGCAGGGAGATGGAATCATGGGAAACACAAACTGGAATTACGTTATTGCTGCTGTGGAAGAGATGAATTTTGCAAAGGCCGCAAAGCGACTGTATATTTCGCAGCAATCATTGAGTAATTATATTGCAAAATTGGAAAAACAGTTTGGAATAGAGTTTTTTAACAGAAAGAATACGCTTACCCTGACAGCTGCAGGGGAAAGCCTGTACCGATATGCAAAATTTATCAAGATGGCGGTAGGAGAGTATGCGTCAGCACACAATGAGCATTTTATGGTGGATGAGCATTGGATCCAGTTGATGACAAGAGTGATGTGTATGGCAGCAGTAGCATTCCAGAATGAAAGCAGGGAAATACATGAATAATAAAAAAGAACGTATTGCAGATGTGATCGATCGCAGCAGGGATGAATTGTTTGAATTGTCAAAGAAGATCCATGATCATCCGGAACTTGGTTTTGAAGAGTTTCAGGCGGTGGAGGCAATTTCTTCGGTTCTGGAGCGTCACGGATTTCAGGTGCAAAAGGGGTATGGAGGTCTTCAGACTGCCTTTCGCGCAGATAAAGCGGGAAAAGGGAAGGGACCGAATGTTGCATTTCTGGCGGAATATGACGCACTCAGAGGCATTGGTCATGGCTGTGGTCATAATCTGATTGCCACCTGTTCGACGGGGCATTTTTAGGACTTGCCTCCATGATGGCGGAATTAAACGGAAATGTTTGCCTGATCGGAACTCCGGCGGAGGAAGGAGGAGCTGGAAAGGTAAAACTTCTCAGAAATGGAGCATTTGACGATGTAGACTTCGCTTTGATGATGCATCCGTCATCCGGAGGAGCGAATCTGGTTGGCAGAGGCGGCAGGGCAGCATGTACGCTGACAATTAGTTTTACGGGAAAAGGAGCGCATTCCTCCGTGCCGAAGAATGGAATCAATGCGTTAAGTGCTGTTCTTCATGTGTTCCAGCAGATTGATCTTCTACGTCCGACATTCGATCCTCAGGACAATATCAATGGAATTATTACAAACGGTGGCAGCGCTGCAAATGTGATTCCTGCGCAGGCAGAATGCGAGTTCTGTGTCCGGGCGGATACGATGAAGAGGACGGAAGAACTGATTGAAATTTTGAAACGCTGTGTAGAAAATGCAGAAAAACTGACAGGAGCAAAGGCTTTGATCAATTTGGGCGATATCTATGCAGAACGATATCCAAATCAGCCGATGTGTCAGGCATTCAAGGATAATATGGAATTGATAGGAGTTCACATGGAATGGCCGGATCCGAAAAAGCAATACGGTTCTTCGGATATCGGAAATGTATCCATCAAAATTCCGGCGATTCATGATTATCTGTCCATCACAGATGACAAAACAATTCAGGGTCATACGATAGAGTATGCAAATGCGGCAGGAACCTTAGAGGCGCAGGAAATCTGCTTAAAAGGTGCAAAAGGACTTGCCATGACTGGATATGATATTTTGGTAGATCCTGATTTTCAGAAAAATATCCGCACATATCACGAAAAACAAATCCCCAATTTTTATAAAGAAAAATAATTTGGAGAATGTATTGGCACTGTTGTTTCTTTTTATGGAGCAACAGTGCTATTTATTGTGGCTTTTGTATAAGAAATATGATAAAATGGAAAAAAAAGAGTGAATAGTAGAACTGAATATGAAAGGGATAAACAAAATTTGATCGAAATCAAAAGGGGGATTTCGGGGAGTGAAGGGAAAGAGAAACGTATGGGCGGTATTCCTTGGAATTGCAGTTGTGGCGATGAGTGCGGCGGGCTGCAGCACAGGGGAGAGCAGTGGTCAGGGACCGGAGAAGGTGAGTGCGGAGAAGAGGCTTACGGTGTATACTTCCCATAAACAGGAGGTCTATGCACCGATCATAAAGGAGTTTGAGGAGCGGACCGGAATCTGGGTGGAAGTGGTTCCCGGGGGAACGACGGAGCTTCTGGAACGGATCCGGGAAGAGGGAGAAAAGGGATCCTGTGACGTGATGTTTGGCGGAGGTGTGGAGAGCTATGAGGTCTTTAAGGACTGCTTCGTGTCATACGAGAGTACCCAGAGCGATCATATCGAGAGTATATACCGGACTGAGGATCATGTCTGGACTCCGTTTACGGAGCTTCCCATTGTTCTGATCTACAACAATAAGCTGGTGGACGCGGCTTCCGCCCCGCGGGGATTTGAGGATCTGTTTGACGGGAACTGGGACGGAAAGGTGTCCTTTGCGGATCCGGGAAGATCCGGCAGCAGCTGCACGATGCTGGAGACGATGATCCAGGTCCTGCCGATGCGTGAAAATGAGGTCCTGGAACAGTTTGCCAGAGTGCTCGGCCGCCGGATGGCGGCGGGGTCAGGCGCCGTGCTCGATGAGGTGTCAGAGGGAACATATCTGGTTGGTCTGACTTTGGAGGAAACTGCGAAAAAGTATATCGACCGCGGCGCGGCGATCTCGATCGTCTATCCACGGGAGGGAACCAGCGCGGTGGCAGACGGATGCGCGGTGATCAGGGGGGCGGAGCATGAAGAAAATGCGAAGCTTTTTGTGGATTTTATCGTGAGTCCTGATGTCCAGAGACTGGCTGTCGAGAAGCTTTACAGACGGACGGTCCGCGATGATATTACCCCGGATCAGAAGGAAGAGGGCTCGATCATGGACTTCGATCTTGGATGGGCAGTAAAAAACCAGAAATCCATTTTGGAAAGATGGGCGGCGCTCATGGCAGGAAACGGAGGTGGATCATGAAGAACTTTATCCAGAGATCTTTCCGGCGTGAGCTTCTTGTGAGTTTTCTCGCGGTGTCTGTTCTTCCACTGATCGTGTGCTGTGTGTTTCTGATTCAGATGTTTAAGGTGAAGGTCGGAAGAGATTTTGAGAAAAAGGATATGGAGCTTGCCGGTGCGGTAGAGCAGCAGCTGATGACGCTGTTTGACGCTTACCATGACGCGGCGGAGGAACTGTGTACGGATCCGCTGGTCGCCGAGGCGCTGGAAAAGGAGAGCTTTGGAAAGAAAAATGAAGTGTACCGCAGCCTGTACGGGGCGACCGCTGCATGCCGTGAGATGGCGGGATTTCATCTCTACAATGCGGACGGCTCCTGCCTGTATTCTACGGGAAACCGTACCTACGGACAGATGCTGCCGGTATACTGGGGGATCCTGAGAGAGGCTCATGCCCACCCGAATGACCTGATCATCCGGAGTGATCTGGAGATTGGCGGTGATGAGGTCCTGCGGTTTGCCAGAGCGGTGACCGGAAATTCAGAGGAATGTTCCGGATATTTTGTGGTCACAATGACGGCGGAGCATTTCGCAAAGGCGCTCTCCGGCACATACAGCGGTCAGGATGGAATCTGTATTCTTAATGGATTCCTGGAGACCGTGTACAGCGTAGGCACGGCATCGGGGGAGACGGTCGGAGATATTCTGAGAAGCCGTTTTTTACGGGGGGAACCTCTGACGGAGGTTTGGAACAACAATAGTATTTACGTTTCAAAGCTGGGTGACACAGGGCTTTACAGCGTCCTGATCCGTCCCCATGTTTTTACAAGTGAAACTACAAGATCCATGTATACAGTTCTTCTTTTCATGGCCGCGGGGAGTTTTCTTTTAAGCGTTGGTGTCGCGATCGGGATCAGCTCCTTTCTCTCAAAGCCGATCCATGTGCTTCATGATGCCATGGATGAGGTTCAGGAGGGAAATCTGGATACCCATGTGGACATGGAACGTCAGGACGAGTTTGGGGAGCTGGCGGAAAATTTTAATATCATGACAAAGAGGATCTCATCCTACATGGAGGAGCGTGTGCGGCGTGAAAAGGAGCTGAACGAGACCCAGATCGCCATGATGCAGTCCCAGTTAAACCCGCATTTTCTCTACAATACCCTTGATACGATGAAGTGGGTAGCGAAGGCGAACCATATTCCAGAGATCGCGACGCTGGCGGCAAAGCTTGCGAAGATCTTAAGGACCAGCATCTCAAGCGCCCAGTTTATCACGCTGCGGGAAGAGATGACATTGGTGGAAAGCTATGCAAAGATCCAGAAGATCCGGTTTAACGGAAAGTTTGATTTCTGCTATGAGATCGCTCCTGAGACGGAGGAGATCCTGGTTCCAAAGCTCATCGTTCAGCCCATCGTGGAGAATGCGGTGATTCATGGGCTGGCGGATGCGGATGAGGGACATATTTTTGTCAGGGCGTATCTGGAAAGGAAGGAGCTTGTGATCGAGGTTTCAGATGACGGATGCGGGATCAGTGATGAAGTGATCCGACGGCTCGGAAACCGGGACAAGGAACAGAAGAATGGCCACATCGGCTTTTACAATGTGGATACGATCATCCGGCTTCATTATGGAAAAGACTACGGTCTCAGGGCAGAGCGGCTGGCTGCAGGAGGAACAAAGGTAACGATAAGAATACCGGTGAATGGCTATGGACAGCCGGATCCCGGTATGGAAAACAGATCCTGATGACCAATAGGGAAAGGAAATAAGGAAGGGGGGGCTGTTATGATAAAGGTGATCGTTGTAGATGACGAGCGGTTCGTCCGGATGGGAATTGTCGGCGAGACGGACTGGGCCTCGCTGGGATGCGAGGTCGTCGGTGAGGCGGAAAACGGGTTGGACGCGTTGGAGCTGGTCCATGAAAAGAATCCGGAGCTGATGATCTGTGATATCCGGATGCCTAAGATGAACGGTCTTGAGATGTTAAAGAAGCTTCGGGAAGAGAAAAATCCGGTACAGGTGATCTTTCTGACCGCATACAGCGAGTTTTCCTACGCCCGAGAGGCGCTGAAGCTTTACGCATTTGATTATCTGTTAAAGCCTTTTGAGGACGGGGAACTGGAAAGCGCGATCCTCAGGGCAAAAGAGCGGATAGAGACGGATCGGGAGAAGAGAAGAGATACCGGTCTGATCAGATCTGTCCCGGATAAGACACCAGTAAAGGAGCAATATCCGGACACTTTGGAAGGTGACAGACCGGAGACCAGTGCCACGGCGATCCGGCTCTGCCTTCCATTCGATGAGAATACCGCGGGACTTACCGGATACGTCCGGGACGCGGTGCTTTACATGGCATCTCATTACGGGGAAAGTACGATCAATGTGGCGAAGATCGCAGGTGCGGTGGGGATCAGCGAAGGCCACCTGAGCCACTGCTTCAAGAAAGAGACGGGATATACGGTGATGGGGTGGCTCACGCGGTATCGGATGAAAAAGGCAGTGGAATTGCTTTTGGATCACCGGAACAAGGTGTACGAGGTGGCAGAAAAAGTCGGATATAAAGATATTGCGTATTTTTCTAACACATTTAAAAAAATTGTGGGCGTTGCTCCATCGGAGATACAGGAAAAATAATCGGAATCCTGAAAAAGCAAGCCGGTGGAGTCTGCCAATGGAAAAGGTAAGAATTAAAATAAAAATACAGGAGGAATCAGTATGAATGTAAAGATGTTTGGGGAGATCTGCGATGCGTTTGGACCGAGTGGTTTTGAGGAGGATGTAATCCGCACGGTTGCAAAGTACTGTAAAGGACTGGAGCTGGAAAATGACGCGATGAATAACCTTTATGCGCGTATGCCCGGTGAGGACCCGGAGAAACCGGTCGTGATGCTGGATGCCCATACAGATGAGTGTGGATTTATGGTACAGAGCATCAGAGAAAACGGAAGTCTGGAGATCCTCATGCTCGGCGGCGTGATCATCACGAACCTTCCGGCGCACACAGTGATGATCCGGACCAGAAGCGGGAAACTTGTGCGGGGAATTATTTCGTCCAAGCCGATCCATTTTATGAATGAGGCAGAGCGGGCCTCCCAGTCGTTGAGTATTGAGACGCTGAGCGTGGATGTCGGCGCAGTGAGTAGGAAAGAAGTAACAGAAGTATTCGGCATTTCCATCGGAGATCCGGCAGTCCCGGAAGTTACATTTTCCTACGATGAGGAACGTGACCTCTGCTTTGGAAAAGCGTTTGATAACCGTGCAGGCTGTGCATGCATTATCGACACCATGACCCGTCTGTGCGGGGAGAAGGATCAGCTGGCGGTACGGGTGACCGGAGCGTTTGCGGCTCAGGAGGAAGTTGGAACAAGGGGTGCCACAGTCACATCCCAGATTGTCCGTCCGGACCTGGCGATTGTCTTTGAGGGCTCCCCGTCGGATGATTTCTATTTCAGTGCAGCCCAGACTCAGGGGCATATGCGGGGCGGTGTCCAGATCCGCAGGATGGATAAGAGCTATATTTCCAATCCGGTGTTTATCGAGTACGCGGAAGAGCTTGCGAAGAAATTCGGAATCCCATTTCAGGAGACGGTCCGCCGTGGCGGAAGCACGAACGCGGGAAAGATCAGCCTGACAGCAAAGGCAGTTCCGGTTCTGGTTCTCGGCGTCCCGAGCCGGTATGTTCATACTCATTATAATTTCTGCGCGAAGTCTGATCTTGAAGCGGCAGCAGATCTTGCTGTGGAAGTGATCCGGGGACTTGATGCGGAAAAGATTCGGCATATCTGCAGACAGGATATTTTAAAATAAGAAGATCCCAGAGACCTGAAAGCGGCAGTGTCCCTCAGACGGGTGAAGACAGAACAACAGAAAAAAGCGTTCGGATCCATAGAGATGGATTCCGGACGCTTTTTCCGTAAAAATGAGGAACTAAATGGAAAAACTTAGAGAAGGAGGTTTGTGGGGGTTATGCCTCTAATTTTTTCCCGGTGATCATCTCATATGCTTCCAGATATTTCGCGATGGTCTTATCGACGATCTCCTGCGGAAGTGTCCAGTCGTTGCCCGGATGGGAAGTAAGCCAGTCGCGGGCGAACTGTTTGTCGAAGGACGGCTGACCGTGGCCTGGCTCATAGCCTTTTGCCGGCCAGAAACGGGAACTGTCCGGTGTGAGCATCTCGTCACCGATCACGAGGTTGCCCTCCTCGTCAAGACCGAATTCGAATTTTGTATCGGCAATGATGATTCCCTTTGTGAGGGCGTACTCAGCACATTTTTTATATAAAGCGATGGTGTTGTCACGAAGAAGCTCCGCATACTCGCGGCCCTTTCCCGGGAAGTATTTCTCGAGATGGTCGATGCTCTGCTCGAAGGAGATATTCTCGTCATGGTCACCGATCTCAGCCTTTGTGGACGGAGTATAGATCGGCTCCGGGAGCTTATCGGATTCCTTTAAGCCTTCCGGAAGACGGATTCCGCAGACGGTACCGTCTTTTTTGTAGCTTGCCCAGCCGCTTCCTGTAATATATCCGCGGACAATGCACTCGATCGGCAGCATATGTAACTTGCGGCACATCATCGTCTTTCCTTCAAATTTTTTCTGCTGGAAGAACTCCGGCATATCCTTTGTATCGACGGAGATCATGTGGTTCGGGAGAATATCCTTTGTCAGGTCAAACCAGAATTTGGACATCTGGGTCAGAACAGCACCTTTGGAGGTAACCTCATTGTGAAGGATCACGTCAAAACAGCTGATACGGTCGGTGGCAACCATGATCAGGCTGTCGCCATTGTCATAAATTTCGCGTACTTTACCTTCTTTGATCGGTTTTAATTCCTGCATGTCTACACCTCTTCATTATATTTTCTTATACAGCGTTTGTCGTATCATGAAAACGCTGAGCGAACTTACAGTAAAGTTACCATTAAATGGCGGTTTCTGTCAATGTTCAATTTGCACAATATTTACATAAGAAAAAATAAATGTTTTGGAAATTGAAGAATAGTTGCAATTTCAAAAGTTTTTGACTGAATACTTAAAAGATTTGCTAATAATTATAAATAAGTCATACTAATACAAAACGAGACATTTATAAGAAACGGAAAGCGCAAAGGAATCGGATTTTTCCGATGCTTCGCATTTTGAATCGGCAAAATTCGCGGCCACAACTGTATCATACGGAATTTTCCGTTCAGAAAATTCCTACCCGGGAAAAGTAATGAAAAGTTCCTTGACTTAATATATCGGAGCGGCAGAGAAACACAAGGCGATTCAGGCATTGAGAGATGTACTAATATATAAGAAAACATTTATAAGAATCGACTGCCGTTTTTTGTAAACGGAATTTTCCGGGCTGAAGAACCTGTATCATGCAGTTGTGGATTCTGGTGGTTTATGTAAAAAATTTCAAAAACCCCTTGACCGGTAGTTACAACCGAATCCTATAATCAATGGCAACAACCGATAGAAACAATCGGATCACAGGATCGTAAATCGGGCGTGTTCTGTGCGCCGGGAGATTTGCATCCGGCAGCAGGGACAGGAGCGGAAGATCCATGAGAGTATACGGCTGAAAAAAAGTAATAGGATCAGACAATATGAAGGAGGAAACTATCATGAAGGAGTTTGTTTATTCGTATCCAATGAAGGTATATTTTGGAGAAGGCGCGGCAAGAAAGGCGATCGCGGCAGAACTTGGAAGGTTTGGAAAGACTGTGATGCTTGCATACGGCGGAGGTTCGATCAAAAAATCGGGAGTTTACGACGAAATGAGATCTCTGCTCACGGAAGCAGGGAAGGAGATCGTGGATTTTTCCGGGATCATGCCGAATCCTACATATGCGAAGGTACAGGAAGGTGCAGCTCTTGTCAGGGAAAAGAAAGTAGATTTTATCCTGGCTGTCGGCGGCGGAAGTGTCATTGACTGCTGCAAAGTAATCTCTGCGCAGGCAGTTCTTGATGAGGATATCTGGGACATGGAATATGGTAAGGGAAAATTCCCGACGACCGGGATCCCGATGGGAGCTGTTGTCACAGCATCCGGAACAGGTGCGGAGATGAATGCCGGGTCCGTGATCACTTGTGAGGAAAAAATGTGGAAGGGACCGATCTTTGGCACTGCGGCATCATTTGCGGTCCTGGATCCGTCCTACACGATGACGGTACCGAAGATGCAGGTGCTCTCCGGCGCATTTGACACATTGAGCCATGCGATGGAAACATATCTCGGGACTTCCGATCAGGACAATGTTTCCGATGATGTGGCATTAGCAGTCATGAGAAATACGGTTGTCAATATGCGGCGCGTTCTTGTGGATATCAATGATATTCAGGCGCGAGGCAATCTGATGTGGGATTCTGCGATGGCGGAGAATGGAATCCTGAAAGTGGGCCGTGTGACCGATTTCCAGGCTCATCAGATCGAGCATCAGCTTGGAGCTTATACGGACTGCAACCATGGACAGGGTCTTGCGGTGATCCAGCCGGTTTACTATCGTCATATTTTGAAAGACGCAGAAGAAAAATTCACACGTTTTGCGAAAGCAGTGTTTGGCGCTGATACAGCAGAGGGCGGAATAAAAGCATTGGAAGAATTTGTGAAAGAATGCGGTTTTCCGACGAAGATGAGCCAGCTGGGATCAAATGTGGAGATCACACCGGAGGTACTCCGGAAAGTTGCTGATACCTGCAATATCATAAAGATAAATCCGCGTGAACTGGATCGCGAAGAAATCTATCAGATCCTGATGGAGTGCATGTAAATGCCGGAAATGCGTACGGCAACGGCAGCGGATCTTGATGGACAGAAAATTTTCTGAATTGTAAATGCTGAAAGATGCGGCTGAGGACAGATCCTGAGGCTCTATAATAGAAAGAATCGGCAGGATCTGTCTGCAGTGTGCAGGCGGGAAATATCCGTGCATGATGACAACTGCAGGGGACTTTGCAAAGATACACTTGACAATTCGAAGAAATGATGATAGGATTTGGGTTACATAAGGGTGTAGTTTTTGGTCCGGGGTCGCCCAGAAAAAACAATGCCGTGCGACAGAGACTGCAGACAGACTCTGCCACAGCTTAACTCCGAAGAGAGTGCCAGTAAGGGCTTGTACTGGTTTCGACGGGGACTTTGAAGCTGGTGAAGCTATCCGCATGCAATGCGTTAAATGGCAAACCTAAATATAAACGCTAACGACGAATTAGCATACGCAGCCTAATTTAGGCAGCTGTCGGCCTTAGAAGACCTGCATTTTAAGTCACCGGCATCATTTAAAGCAGGAAACGACACGTGCAAAGCTTTGCGCACGTGGGCGTATCATGAAGCTACCAAACGAGTCAGGATGTCTGCTTTCGGGCGCGGGAGGGAATTTTAAATAACAGACTATGATAGTAGAAGAACAGGGGATTGGTTTTCGGACAGGGGTTCGATTCCCCTCAGGTCCACGACAAAAGCCGCGTATTTACGCGGCTTTTTAGTTTTTGTGTTGCATTTCGTGTTGCATATTTAGCAGGGCTTTGTACCAGCCGTTCGGATCAGCTTCACGAAGTGCATTTATAATCTCAATGGCGGACTTCTCTTTTTCTGAAGCACTTCCGTCCAGAAGCGAGTCAAAATAATTGTCTATGGTCTCATCGACCTTTTCCCGTTCCTCTGAAAATGTATGTGTGTATACGTTTTTCATAACCCGATCAGAAGACCATCCGCCGCGTTCCTGCGCATATTTATCCGGGATCCGGAGCATTGCCATTACAGATGCATTAAGGTGCCGCAGATCGTGGAATGTCATGTGAGGTAGATTATGCTGCTCTAAAAGAGATACCCAACGCATGTAAATTGCATGTCCGCTCAGGTTGATCAAAGGATCATCTGGTTTCTTCCCAGAGATATTCTTGTCGATCAATGCTTGAATATAATTCGGGATGTGATGCTTACGCAGACGGGCTTCCGCTTTGCCACTTTCCTTTACCGTTGGAGTCTGTCCGATATCAACGATAACACGGTCCAGGGTAATGTATCCGTTAGAGATATCTCGAACACGGATTCCACGGATCTCAGACATAGAGTAGCTGAGCCAGCAGGCCAGGAGACACGGCAGTTCGATTTCCGTATCTTTAATGATTTCCAGCACAGTTTTTGCAGGAATAAGATTTTTAATTTTCTTAGGTATCTTAGGCAGCCTTACATCATAGTTATCGTTCGGATAAAAATAGTTTATAACACTTCGTATGTAGCTGTAAGTGTTTCGAACAGTCTTGGGTGATATAGGTGCTTTCGTTTTTGTTGAACGTTTTGAGGGGCGCTTTGTATCGTCATCAACAGCTTTCTGTAAGTCCTCTGTGGTGATGTCTTTAAGCTTCTTTTCCATCAGGAAAGCATAGGAGTCATATTGTTCTTTTGAGTATCCCTGGACGGTGGTACCTGAGAGCGATGGACCGATGGCTTCTACGTACTTCTTCATTGCATCTTTCAGCAAAATGTTTCCGTTTTTTTGACGTTTCCGGCTGACATTGGTGTCACGATCCTGTTGAAATTCGGCAGCCTGACGCTCAGCATCCGCTTTCCCGCGTCTTGATGGGTCATCGCTGGTAAATGATTCATAAATTCGTTTATCCTTCCATGTACCTGATTTCGTGTCAAATACACGCTCGGTGTGACTGTATACCAGACACCTCCAGGATCCGGAGGGGAGTTTTTTTGCAGTAGCCATGTATATCAATTCTCCTTTCCATGTTGCGACGTCGCAACGGCCCGATTTTGGGTATAAAAAGAACACCCCTTGCCAGGGTGCTCGGAAAATGATATAATTCAGGTGTTCTAAGTCTGATTTATATCTTCCGGAGCATCCGGCAAGAGAAAATCAATGTAAAGCCGTTCGGTGTTACCAGCACCGGGCGGTTTTACATTTTATGGAAGTTTAAAGAGTTATAGTAGATCGCTGATCCGGATCGTCAAGCCATCGTAAATTCCAACAGGAATCTCCTGGCTGAACGTGTAAATTGCTGGAGCTGCATCGTCTTCATAATGGTACACGGTGGTTCTTTCCTTGGCAGGATCCACGATCCAGTATTCCCGGACGCCGGCCTGGGAATAGATCGTGTTCTTCAGGCCATAGTCCATTTTGCGGCTGGCCGGGGAGACAATCTCAAAAATGAGGTCCGGAGCTCCGGAGCATCCGCGGTCGGTCAGCTTATTCGGATCGCAGATCACGGAAACGTCGGGTTCCACCCAGTCCTTATCATCGGCGTCGAGGTTGACGGCGAAGGGAGCAGGGTATACCTCGCAGGATCCGTGGTGATCGGCGATATACTGATTAAAGAGAGCAGTTAGTTTGCTCACGAGTTTCTGATGGATCCGACTCGGCGGCGCCATGTCGTAAAATTTACCGTTGATCAGCTCGGCACGTTCTTCTTCTGGTAAGTTCCAGTAGTCTTCGGATGTATAATGGTCGTTAAGTAATGGCATAAGAACACTTCCTTTCTACGATAGGGTTGTGTTTCGAGCTCCTTAATAGGAACCATTTTGCGATATCACCGAAATGGTTTTAAAGATTATATAACGTAAAAGACCCCGTATTACTACGGGGTCTTCACATAATAGCATATGTCTTCATTAATGCCCTAAAGGCGATGTTGACGATAACCAAAGCTATCGCGCATAGCTATTATACTAAACAGTATGCCCGCAGTCAAGAAAATATTACGGAAAAAAAGAAAAAAATTACCGAAAAACATATAATTCTTTCAGCTTAGCATTGATTTTTTCCATGCTTTCTTCAGAAAGTGATATTCCAGAGAGAACACCTTTCAAATTACGAGGATCAAAGATGCGAATTTTACTTACGGTGGTAATTTGATTTACTAATGCAATGCTCCCCTCTTTCATTTGAGCTATTTCTTTCCCAATTTTATTTAAATAATCCTGTTCTTCCTGATTATGTTTCTGTTTTTGTTCCCATTCCGTTTGAAGGTATTTGGCAGCATCAAGATATTGCTGGCCTGTTAATAATTTTTGGGAAAATTCAGTGCTGCCTTTGTCACAATCGGCTAATTCTAAAATAACATCGTCAGTTAAGGAAACGAGTGCAGAAAAAGCTTGAATGGTGGTAAGAATCTCTTCCTGCTCTTCTTTTAGAGTTTGGTTGATGGTATCATATTTTATTTTTAATAAACGGTATAGTTCGTTACCAAGCTCGACATTATTGTTATGGATTGGCCCATTATCCTTTACTGAAGTTAGAGGAATAACAGTAATGACTGGAGATGATTGAGCGTTGTGGTTGTCTAATACCACCCCATAATGGAGACCACCGTATTCACTGCCAATGTTGAAACCGAAATTAAGTTTTACAATATTTCCGCGTTTATAGGATATATTTCGCTTAGGATCAAATTGCTCCTCAAAGTTTATAAATCGCACATAATCTTTCAACCAGTATGAAATCAAATTAGCTTTTTTCAAATGATTGCCAGATGGATCATTGATATAATGTTCGAGCAGATTATTTAAGGCTTTTATAGCAGCCTTTTTGTTGCTAATTACATCTTCCTTAGTGAAGTCTTTACTCATAGTAATTCCTTTTCCATATCGATTTTAGTTCAATCAGTGATTATATCTTTTCCATCACCGCCAGATGTGGTTCTATAATTCAAAAGAATCTTTATCAATGCGCCGCGATGCAACTTTGTTCATAGCTGTTTCGAACTGTTCCATACCAAATGTCTTTTTGGTAGGAGAGCCAAGAGCATACGTTAAAAAGGTAAGCTCTCGCTGTTCACCCTCTTTTGATTCATACAGTAAAGTTCCGATCCAATTGACCTTGTTCTTATTCTTTTTGCTCAGAGCACCAATAGTGGCTCCAACGGGACCCAATAATGCGCCACCGATGATTGCACCGCTAAGACTTATTTTACCGGAAGATAAAACGCTTTCTTCGTTGATTGAAAATCCCAGGATTCTATTATAAGGCAAATCCAATTTATCCTTGCTGGCAGAAAGTGTTACTTTTTGTTCCTTAGGATACATTTTAATGGTTACCACAGAGTCCTTGAGGATAGGGCCGATATTAGTAGTGGCATATCCCATATAACTGGCTCCACTTTCTATAATCTCATCTTTTTTCCGCTGCTTAAGTTCTTTTTCCTCTGAAGATTTAAAAAAGAATCCCATGATGGACCTCCTAATAGTTTATTGTGATGTAAAGAACTCTTTGTTCTTTAGAAGTTCTTCGGCATAACCGGTCAAACGGGCCAGCTGGCCGATCGTCAGATCGGGGTGCTCGAAGATCACGGAGTCCGGAACCAGAAGTTCCATCGCGAAGGTGTCGGCTTCCCGTTCATATTTGTCCGTGTTGAATTGTGTTCTGGAATCCATAAAGATCGCGTTCGCTTTCTTATGTAGGAACAGGTGCCCCAGCTCATGGGCGAGAACGAAGCGCTGCTCCGCCTCTGTGAGCCGTTCATCCAGATAGATGATATTATTCCTCTGGAAGTACTGGTAAAACCCACGGACGCCTTCCAGTGGATAGTGGACCAGGATTACATTCATTCCCTTTATCATTTCAAATGGATCACGCGTCTGGTATTTCCGGACGAGTCGTGATACCAGTTTCTTTATGCGCATGGAAATCAGTCCTTTTTATATTTCTTGGGCGTGTATTTCTCTTTATTCTTTTTCTTAGCCATTTCCATTCCGATCTGCATTGCATCCAGAATTGAATTGATCGCCTCCGGAGACGCCGGATCGCCGTCGAACATCAGCCCTTCCTGGGAGAGCAGCTGTTCCTTAGTCTGCTCCAGAATCTTGGCGATGTCTTTTTCATCGCGGGCGGTGAGTTCTGGTTCCTTTTCATTTACGACATTCCCGTCCAGTTGGGTCCATCCCATAAGATAAGCTGGAGTAGTATCGAGAACTTTGGCAAATTCAGTAACTTTACTTTGTACTATATCATTGGTTCCATTCTCGATTTTTGCTATTGTCGTTTTACTTTTATACCCAAGGCGAGACGCAAGCTCTTCTTGGGTCATTCCCAGTTGTTCTCTTCTTGAGCGTATTCTTTTCCCTATTTCCGGCATATGGAAACCTCCTTGATTTATAATAGGAATATATCACGAAAATGATTTAAAATCAATATTTTTTGATAAAAATAAAAAAAGAAGTTGACTTTTAATCTTCATGGTGATACTATAATGGCAGATGATTTAAAATCACCAAGAATAGAAAGGAAGTGATGAACTTGACCGACTCAGATGCTTTAAAATCATTAATCAAGTCGAGAGGGCTGAAGCTCAAATTTGTAGCGGATCATCTGGGGCTTACTAGCTACGGATTTGCCTTGAAACTGAACAATAAGCAGGAATTTAAGACAAGTGAAGTGGCGGCGTTGTGTGAGCTGCTGGAAATTAAGAGTTTAAAAGAAAAAGAGTCTCTTTTTTTTAAAACAAAAGATGATTTAAAATCAACTATAATAAAGACGAGAAAGGGGTGAGAGCATTGATAACCGTATTACTGGTGATTGCGTTGCTGTTCGCTGTATCTAAGTGGATTATCTGGCGATTAAGTTTCATGGCAGTACTTCTGTATTACGGAGAGCGCGGGCAGGAGCTTCCGGATCCGGATGTAATACAGAAGTACCAGACAGAAGCGGCACTGAGGTTATTGAAACTGAAAAACTAACTAAGATGAAACTGAGCTTGAATGAGCTGAAGTACAACATTAGCTGCTATTTGCGTGAGAGAATCAAGAGATTTGGAACCGACTTTCTCAGCAATGACTTTTACGCCGTTCCATATTTTATTTTCGCGAATATTAGCGAGAAATTCATGAGCCCTTGGAGTGATATCCGCAAATGAGAAACCATCTCGATTAAATTTTGCGTCGAACAGCATTCCGCTTAGATCCAACTGGCGAATGTGATAAGCGAGAACCTCGGCGGGGTATTTATTAAGTTGAGGAAGCTTCATGGGAATCTCATCAAATGATGAAAAAATGTAGGTTTTATCCACATCGGTACATAGCTCTTCAAAGGTCATTAAAATATCGCGAACGCAATCGGGGTTAAGTTTCATAAAAATTCTCCTTTTTAATTGTATTTCAGCATGGCAGTGCTGATAAGGCAATTATAGGCGACGGGGAATGGAAAAACAATCACGTAGGAGGTGAGAATAGAGTGAAAAGGAAACCTCGGGCATTACGAAAAAGACTTTCAGCTCTTGAAGTGGAAGTTCATAAGCTGAAAGTCATAAATGAGATCCTGTTCGAGTTTTGTCGGAGCGTAGCAAACAAAGATCATCTATCGTTGCTGTCCTATCAACAGCTTAACAGCCCAGTTGCCGACAGCAATGAGAAGGTCCGAATGCTTCTTGATGAGATCCGAAAATTTTGAGAGAGCGCCCTCGACCAGAACCGGGTGAGTTGCTTCTTCGGTGGATTTTAATGTGTCTAGTAATTCCTGCCCTGTTACCTGTTCATCAGATGGAAGAGCATCGATGATTTTCTTAATATCGTTGATACCGTGTCCGATATTCATGATGACATTTTCCTGGCTTCCAATGACGGAGTTTCCAGATACAGTGCCGATATTTATATTTGCCTGGCGGTTAATTGACTCAGCTCTTCGATAGGCAATTTCTGTTTCATATTTCACCATTCAGTAAGTGATTACACCATTCATCTTCTTTGGTTGTGCATCTATAACATGATAGCGCTGATCGGTTTTGGTATCGATTATCCAATCTCCGTTTCTGATGTTTAAATTTTCATTAAATTGGATTGTGTTGGGATAATTGTGACCACAGAAAAAACCTTTTGCGGTTTCAATTACTTCTCCATTTCGTTCAATTGAAAATTCCTGCATCATGTCGCTAAAAAGGTTAGTAGGAAAAGAAAATGGGCTCATAGAAATTCTCCTTTTAATTGTATTTCAGCATGGCAGTGCCGATAAAACAATTATAGCTGACGGGTAACAGAAAAGCAAACAGTGGAAAGGGGGTGCAAGTTATATGGCAATATATAAACTTAAAAATCGTTTAGGGAAGAAGCAAGTTTACAATCTTCTCAAGTTTTATTTTCCACTTGATGAATGCCGTTGGTATACATTCGATAGAATCGACAAGTTCCTTTATCGCCTATCATTTGGCGGTTTTGAGTATATTCTTTCAATGGTTATGGGTGGCGCTCGTGTTCGTGCTTATGATACGGAAAATCATTTGTACCTTGCTGAGCATCCTGTATCCATGCCTGAGCTTATCAATTTTGGGGTTTATATTCAGATTGATAATAGAGAAGATGCAGAAGCTTAAATTTAAAATCTACATAGACAATTACGATGAGGGGATAGCGACAGTGAAAGGGGTGAAAGAGTATGCCGAAGTTAAAACCAAATATACAGGAAGAACGGAACAGGATCGTTCGTGCATGTATTGCGGGGAATAAGGAGCGGCTGGCGATCGATGATGCCGCTCTGGCTATTAAGGTCGGAGTAACGAAGAAAACGATTCAGAATAAGTATCATCGGCCAGAGACGTATTCCCTGGATGAGATGCAGAAAATCGCAACTGTATTAAAATTCACTCCGATCCAGGCAGCATCTGTGCTCCTGGGCCGGGAACTTACGTCAAAAGAAATCAAGGAATTTATCCTGCTGTGAGAGGAGGTGAAACAGATGCATGAGATCAATAAAAGGACGACAGACACTCTGTCAGCGATGCAACCGGATCTGGAATATATCCCGGTTTGCAGTGATCCACGGGGAGTACATATGTCCGAAATGCACAAGGAAGGCGCGGTCCTCAAGGAGATCCATATCCGGATCGAGAGGCAGTCAACGCTGTTTGATGTGATGGAGAAGGCTGGCAGCGTGATCGGCGGCCTGGCAAGTCTGGGAATGGTGTATGTCCTCGGCTGTATGGTTGTAAAATTCGGGATTTTAATTTAAAAAGATCCCCATAACGGAGCGGCAACTCCGAGGGGACCATATGTAAAAAAGTTTACACCTCTATTTTAGAGGAGAAAGAGGAGAAAATCAAGATGGTAAAAGTAACGATTGAGAACGACAGATGCAAGAATGAGATTACAGGCGAGTTCTTCATGGGGCTTATGATTACCGAAGAAGAGAAAACTGAGGACAGCACAACTTATAAAGGATGTGAAATCAGAACGGGAAATACATGTATGCAGGATCTCCCGAACAATGTCGCGAAATGGATTGTCAGTTTCTTTGGATCGGCGTATAAAACCAAGCTTGACTATGTGGCGGCAATGGCGGAGCTTGCCAAGCATATGGATGATGCGGTCAACCAGGCACTTAAGGAGAGTGCGTGTGCGATCACAGATGAAATAATGGAAGAGCTGAAGGGAGAAAAGGAATGAGTGGACTTAAACTATACGAGATCTCAGAAGAACTCATGACACTGGAGGACATGCTTTACGATGATACAGTTGATCAGGAGACGGTACAGGACACCTTAGAGATGATCAACATGGATTTTGAGGATAAGGCAGATAACTATGCGAAGATTATTCGCACGATGGATGCCAGCATCAAGGCCTTGAAGGACGAAGAGCAGAGACTTTCCAGCAGGAGAAAATCCCTGGAGGAGAGACAGAAGTGGCTGAAGGATACCCTGGAAGCTAACATGCGTTATACCGGAAAGATGAAGTTCAAAACGGAGTTGTTCTCCTTCAACATTCAGAAGAATGGCGGGCTGGAACCTCTGGTAATAACTGGAGAGCTTGAGGATATTCCGGGCCGTTACCTGATCCAGCAGCCGCCGATCCCGGATAACATGAAGATCCGGAAACTCCTGGAAGAGCAGCCGGTTGAGTGGGCACATCTGGAGCCGCGTGGTGAAAGCCTGAGGATCCGCTGATGGACCGGGAGGGTATTGGACCGTTTCGTATGCAGTTGCTTATGGAAGTAGCTGCGAAGGCGGTCAAGATTATGACAACAGGCGTATGGCATTTATCCTTTGACGAGATGGATATCGTTCTGGAGTATATCCGGTACGGCATTGATGCTTATAAGAGAAAGTACGAGGAGGGAAACGACGATGTTTCTGAAGATCGGTGAATTAAAAAAAATCATGAAAGATGCCCTGAAGAGCTCCGGACTGATCGTGGGCAATACAGGAGAGTGGTTCCTGGTATACACGGAAAAATGGGGCGTTGCCACAGAGCTGCAGTATCTCTCAAACAAGTTTAAGGCAGCCGTGATCGAGCTGATCGGAGATCTCCCGGAAGAGGGTGAGGCGTATCTGTACAACATCGATGAGCATGGACTTAAGCAGGCGCCGGATCTGGACCCGGTGGATCCGTACGATGAATGGATGGCCGCGAAGGATGTGGCAGTTAAAACCGGCGTAAATGTACGGTTGTTTGCGCACGAATATGCGTTCTATCAGGTCAAGCAGACACATGCATGCGTCGCAATTGAGCGCCGGCATGTGGAACCGATGATTTCCCCCAGCGACCTGGACAAAATGGAAGGTGAGCTGATGCCGCCGAATCCGAGTGTCAGAAACGGTACGGTCCTCTATTTCAAAAACGATATGATGATCTATTGGGTGGCCGCAGAGCCAATGCCGGAAAAGACAAGAAATGAATTTTTACCATTGTTAGAATCGTTGGATTTCTTCAACGAAAGAGAAGAAGTCATTCCGTATTAGAGGAGGAGTTATGGGATTACCAGTTTTGATCTATGGAAAGTCCGGAAGCGGAAAGAGCCGGAGCTTAAAGTTCTTCGCAGAGGATGAAGTTGTACTGTTTAACACGGAAAGAAAGGCGCTGCCGTTCCGCAAGCGTTTCCGGAAAATGGGAGCCAGCGATGACATTGGAAAGATTATCGCAACAATCAACCAGAATCCGGAGAAAGTCTTCGTGATCGATGACGCCGGGTATATTATGACGCACCTGTTCATGTCCCAACACCGGAATAAAAAAGGCAATGCATCTTTTGAGATGTATGATGATATTGCAGATGCCATGTATGGTCTTGTCAAGAGAATCAAGGATGAGGTAAAGGATCCGGAAAAGATCGTATACATCATTTTCCATGAGGACACGGATGACTTCGGTGTCTCCCGTCTTAGAACCATTGGAAAGCAGCTGGACCGCAAGGTTTGTCTGGAGGGCATGGTGACGATCTGCATTCGCTGCATGAGTGAAAACGGGACGCATTTCTTCCGGACAGTTACGGATGGATCCGATATTACGAAGACGCCGGAGGATATGTTTGAGAGCCCAGAAATCGAAAATAACCTGAAGTTAGTGGATGACACCATCCGTGATTTCTATGGATGGGAGAAGTATAAAACCAAGGAGGACAAGCAGGAATGATTAAGAAACCAACAGGATATGATGAGGCGGCAGCTTATACTGGGGAGTTCCAGCAGCTGCCGAAAGGAAAGTATGTGTGCGTGATCAAGCGGGTTGCGACACAGAAGTCCAAGAACGGAAACGAGCAGTTTGTAATTCTGTATGACATTGCAGAGGGTGATCAGAAGGGCTTCTACCAGAAGATGTTTGATAATGACAAATCACAGAATCCTTCCGGAGCGAAGTGGCGTGGCGTGTTTAAGCAGAACATGGAAGGCAAGGGACTTTCCTGGTTTAAGGGTATTATTACCTCAATCGAACGTTCAAACAACTTTACATTCCAGTGGGACAGAGATGACAACGAGAAAACGCTGAACGGCAAGAAATTTGGTGGAATCTTCCGTCGCAGACAGTATGAAGCCGAGAACGGAAACCGTCCGATCGTTACGGAGCTGTGGCAGATCCGCAGTCTGGCAGGACTTTCAGAGGCAGAGGTTCCAGAGGACGAGCTTCTTCCGGAAGGACCGGGAGCCGGAAGCCAGCAGGCACAGGCAAATGCGGCGCCGCCGTCTATGGTGGACGGCAATGGTTTTATGAATATTCCGGAAGGAGCCGGAGATGAGGGAATCCCGTTCTTATGATCCGGAACTGTACCGGAAAGTTAAGGAATCAGTAACGATGCAGCAGGCCGTAGAGTATTGCGGCCTGCGTGTCATAAAGGATAAATGCCTGTGCCCGTTCCATAAGGACCAACATCCATCCATGAAGATCTATCCGGATGGAAAAGGATATTACTGTTTTGCATGTGGATCCGGTGGGGATCAGGTCAAGTTTGTGGCAAGATACCTCGGCGTAAATAATTATGATGCAGCTAAGGAGTTGGCGCAGGCCTTTGGGATTCCCATTGAGGAGCCGGTCACATATCGGGAGAAACGTGAAGCAGAGAAAAAGAAGCGCTGCAGGCGAGAGAAAGACGAGTTTACCCGATATGCGAGGAAATGGCTAATGGTGTACCGAAGCCTCCTGTGCGAGGCGGTCAGAACGCAGGACAGGCATTTCTGGGAGGGGCTGGGCAATTTATCGTATGTGGACTATCTGCTTGAATGTCTGGAGCAGTGTCCGGAACAGGTATACGCAGACAAGAAGGCGGTGAGTGAAATTGGAAAAGTCGAACGAAGAGTTACTGACTGGTATAGCTAAGCTGGAGCGGCAGAGTCCATTTCCGGATGAAATCTTTTACCGGATCTTTGAGATTGAGGACAATGTGGAACGGCAGAAGTATATTGAGGCATTGCGGAACGAAGCCAAGATCTTAAAGCGCAGCACGGAGTTTAACAATCTGTTGAAGCAGTTCCAGCTTGACTATATTCAGCGGATGCGCCAGACCGGCAACAAAACGGCTTTTACCGATCAGCCGCTGGAACTGATCTGTGCAGAATGGAGCGCTACCGATATGGGCGTGAAAACGATCCGGTACGATAAGAATATGCAGCCGATTCCGGTGATTGCCTGCAGTCATCCGATTATGCCGATCGAGATCCTTAAAAACGTGGATACATCGGAGGAAAGGATCACGCTTGCCTACTTCAAGTCAGCGTCTTGGCAGCATATTACGGTAGACCGGTCTGTTTGCGCCAATACCAACAAAATTGTGGACGTGCTGTCTCAATATGGCATTGAGGTTACTTCCGACAATGCGAAGAGTCTGGTGCGTTATATCAGTGACTGCGTAGGTTACAATCCTGTCGCTCTGGAACCGAAGAAATCCATTAACCGTTTGGGATGGGTCGGTGCAGCCTTTACCCCGTATGAGAAAGATATCCGGTACGAGGGTGGAATGGATTTCGAGGCGATCTTTAAAAATGTGTCTGAAAAGGGTGATTTTGACGTCTGGAAGAAGCTTTGCAGTGATCTCAGGAAGAATATACCCCTGCGCATGATGATGGCAGCAAGCTTCGCTTCTGTGCTTCTGGAGCCGCTTAAGGTACTGCCGTTTGTGCTGCACTTGTGGGGAACGACCGGAACAGGAAAGACGGTGGCGCTTATGGTGGCAATGTCCATCTGGGGGAACCCGCGGATGGGCGGTCTGGTAAAGACCATGAACATGACCAAGAATGCCATTATGCGTAATGCAGCTTTTTTATGCAGCATCCCTTTTGCGGGAGATGAGCTGCAGACCATCAAGGACAAATGGCAGGGAAATTTTGACCAGCTGATCTACCAGATCACAGAGGGCGTGGATCGCGGCCGCGCGAAGGCTTATGGCGGTGTAGAGGATACCAAGACCTGGAAGAACAGTTTTATCTTTACCGGCGAGGAACCGATCACGAAGGTGAACTCCGGAGGTGGTTCAAAAAACCGTGTTATCGAGATCGCAATAGACGGTCCACTGGTGACAGACGGCCATTATGTGAGTAGCATGGTGCAGGAGAATTATGGCTTTGCTGGAAGAAAGTTTGTGGAGTACATACAGGAGACAGAAACCTGCAAAATCATGGACCGTTACAGAGAACTCTTTGAGGAACTCTGTAAGCTGGACACTACGGACAAGCAGGCTATGGCCATGGCCTGCATGCTGTTGGCAGATGAGATTGCGGTGAAGCTCTTTTTTACGGCAGAGCAGCCGTTGCAGATTGTTCAGGTAAAGCAGTACCTGCAGAGTGCATTTGATGTGGATATTGCCGAGCGCGCATATCAGCAGGTGTTGAACTGGGTTGCAAAGTACCAGATCCGTTTTGAAGATCCGAAAGCCGAAAACTCGCTGAATAAGGGCGAGGTCTGGGGAAAGATCGATGGCGGGAAGCTGATCGTGAACCGTGATGTACTTTTAAGTTTCCTGGATCAGAATGGATTTGACTATACGGCAGTAAGCCGAAAATGGGCAGAGAAAGGCTATCTGGTGCGCAATTCGCAAGGGAAGATGGTGCATCAGACGAAGGTATATGGAATCAAATCGAGCTACATCAAATTCAACCTGCCAGAGGATGACGATACTACGGACAAAGATGGGTTTGTGCAGGTCGAAAATTATGAGCAGGAGACACTGCCTTTTGACTAAAAGGTCTTACCTGATTTCTAAAAGGTAAGACCTTGGTAAGACCCTTGAAGCCGCATAAACACTGGCTTTTTTAATAAGGTCTTACCTGTCTTACCGGTCTTACCTGTTATATAGTCTCGTGACGCGAGGAAAAAAACGTCATTATTTTTTCTCTTATAAAAATATAGACTTATTATCCGGGTTTTTAGGTAAGACAGTAAGACCCTAAGTAAAATAAGGGCTTGCGGGCATTTTTCAGGTAAGATTCGGGAAAGACATTTCCGGAAAATGGTAAGACCGCAGCTATGAGGGGATGAAAACAATGAAAATGAGCAATAAATCAGCCGGCACAATGTTTGAGCGTGAATTTGCCGGGAAACTGGCAAAGAACCGTTTCTGGGTGCACCGATTTCAGGACAATAAAAACGGGCAGCCTTGTGATGTGATCGCAGCCAGGAACGGAAAAACATATCTCTTTGACTGCAAAGACTGTGCCGGTGCATTTCAGTTAAGCAGGGTGGAGGAGAACCAGTACAATGCAATGTATTTGTTTCACCTGACCGGAAACAGCCGCGGGATGTTTGCAGTCAGATATGATCCGGAAGTGATCTTTCTGGTTGACTATCAGGTTTTGAAAGATTTACAGGACAGGGGAGTCCGGTCGATTCCGCGCGTGGCTATGACACGATACGGTAGAACGCTGAATGACTGGCTTCAGGAATTAAACGATTCAGAGACAGGAGATGAGACACTTGATCATACAGATTGGCGCTGAGATTCGCATCAAAGATCCGACTCCACAGCTTAAAAAGTGGTGTGATGAGAATCTTGTGATCCGGAATCCGGAGTATGATGACCGGATGCGCCGGGGACTCTGGACCGGAAAGACGCCGGAATACCTGTGGCTGTTCCGGGTCGATGGTCAGGATCTGGTGGTTCCGACCGGGACCGGAAAGGAGATCCGGAAGTTTTTAACGGAGCAGGATCTGATTGAGATCCATCTTGCAGACCCGGCACATGTTCAGTACGATGGAGAGCTGCCGCTGTATGACTACCAGAGACCGGCGGTGGCTGCGATGAAGGAACAGAGCTGCGGGATCCTTCAGGCACCTTGTGGATCTGGAAAAACACAGATGGGAATTGCGCTGGCCGCGGAACTTAGCGGGAAGACCTTATGGGTCACACATACCCAAGACCTTTTGAATCAGTCCTATGAGCGTGCAGCACAGTACTTCCCGAAGAGCACCCTGGGAAAGATCACAGCTGGGAAGGTGATGATCGGCAGCCATATGACCTTCGCGACAGCTCAGACGCTTTGTAAACTGGATCTTTCCAGATACGAATATGTATGGGATACCGTCATCGTGGATGAGTGTCACCGGCTCGCAGGGACGCCGACGCAGGTCACGATGTTTTATAAGATCTTGAACAGCCTGGCGGCGAGACACAAGTATGGGTTATCCGCCACAGTACACCGGTCGGATGGGATGATCAGAAGCACATTTGCCGTTCTTGGACCGGTGGTGTACCGGGTGCCGGATGAGGCGGTTGCGGACAAGACCATGAAGGTCCGGATCTGTGAAAGGAGCACGGGAGTAAAGGTCAATCGGTGCGTGCTGGATACGGACGGGACACTGGAGTATTCGAAGCTGATCCCGTATCTGATCAACTGCTCAGAGCGAAATGATCAGATTGTGAAGGATCTGAAAGACAATGTGGAACATTTTAATCTGGTTCTCTCTGATCGGCTGGAACATCTGAAGAATCTTATGGATCTGCTGCCGGAAGATCTTCGGATGCAGGCGGTGATGATCGACGGGAAGATGCAGAGCAAGAGTGGACGTTTGGCAAGAGAAAAGGCCATTGAAAATATGCGGAACGGGAAAAAGCACTTCCTCTTTGCTTCGTACGGTCTCGCAAAAGAAGGATTGGACATCCCGCGTCTTGACCGGTTGTACCTTGTGACGCCAAAGAAAGATTATGCGGTGGTCACCCAGTCTGTCGGCCGGATCGCACGGACCTTCGATGAAAAACAAGACGCAATCTGCTTTGACTATGTGGATGATATCCAGTTCTGCCAGAATCAGTTCAAGCGGAGAAAGACCCATTACAGAAAGGCAGGATGCATTTTATGACAAAACGTGAAAAACAGGCAGTCGAAGCGAAAGCAGCGTGGTGTGATTCGTACCTTTTCTATCAGAAATATCATGGGCATCCGGTGGAGCCTGGGATGTGGAAAGCAGCGACAGATGACTTTGCAGATATCCTTCAGAAAAATCACAATTCAACCATCTGCGCACGGCTGATGCTGGCGGCTTTCAGCTTATTGGAGGAAGAGTCGAGATGACAAAAACTAAGATCAATACAGGAGCAGCGGTGGAAAACCACAGACAGAAAGATCAGGGAAATGCATCACCGAAATGGATTGAGGCGATTCAGAGACAGGTAAAGATCGGCGATACGGTTAATGTGAAAACAAATAAATGCTGCAGTGTCGATGAGGGCATGAGCGGCAAATCTGGTGTCTGGAGAAAAGGAACCGTGATCGGCATTTTCCGCAACTTTGTTCATGTACGCCTTCAGAGCGGTGTATGCGAAAGCGTTCTATGGGCAGATATCATGAACAGCAGTATGGAGGATGACGATGAAGAAGAATAACGATACGCCGAAGGAGCAGTTTATCTGCAGTGTGTGTGGAAAGGAGATCTCCGGAGATCATGTGATCATCCAGACACGGCGTCACACCACACTGCATATCCACCATGAGTGTATGAGGAAAGGGAGGCAGATGAATGAGAAAGGTTAAATTATTTCTGACGCCGCATATAGAAATCCGGATCCATGTGTCGGAGGAGATGGAAAGGGATTATGCGGAGTGCCAGAAGATGATGAAACGTGGCGAGGACTATGATTGCGATAGATGCAGTTGGGCAAACGTAAGCATTTACGGCACGGGAGCTTGCGAACTGAAAGGTCTGAAAGAACAGCTGGGAGGAATAAGCGGTGAGACTGACGGAAAAGAAAGATAGTGGTCATTGGTGCCTGCGGGACGTCCCGTGGTCCGACTTGAAGCCCGGCGTAGTGCTTACAGAAAAAGTCTGGGAAAAGCTCTATGGGGTGCTCTGGAAGTTGAAAGACTATGAGGATACCGGGCTGATGCCGAATGAAGTAACAGCGCTGAATGCGGAGACACAGAAGGAGGCGCGCAAGATGCTGGAGCGAGTCGCAAAGCTCTCGGATGAGATTGAGCAGCTGAAGCATGGTGGCGATCCTGGTATAAAATTTTTCATCAACAAGGACGGAGTCGCAGACGTATATGACGATACCTATGACATCGTGATCCACTGCGAGAGCGAGGAAGATCAGAAGGATGCGAAAGAGGCACTGAAAGAGATCCGGCGGTGGATCCCGGTGACAGAAAAGCTTCCGGAACCAGAGACCTACATATTGGTTTCGTTTGATAATTTTACACTCCCGGATATTGCGACTTATAGAGTTGATGATGACGGCAGCGGAGCATTTTACCCGGGTGATGAGGATTATACGTATCTTTCTGTGGGATTTTATGTGAATGCATGGATGCCATTGCCGGAGCCGTACAGGTCAGAGGTGGAAGAAAAGCTTGTTGCGGATACCGGATGGAAAGACCACTATAGGGGACGATTTGAAAAAGTTGAATAAGGTCAGGACGATTAAGAGCTACTGTTTCCGACATTAAAGTCGGGGACAGTAGTAAGATCAGAGACTTAAGTTATCCGGTTGCGGAGTTGATGACCTGTGTCAAATGTCCGGAGCCATATGAAGCAGGAAAGTAGGGGATAGACGATGGATCAGCGTAGAGCAGAAAACGAATTCAAGAAATCATTTCTCCGGTCATACCGGAGAATCAAAAGGAATGTTGCAGTCCTGTCCGATCAGATTGCAGAGTTAAGAGCAGCTAAGATGGGTGTCTCCTGCGGGATCGGGGACGGAATGCCGCACGCACATGCTGGGTCTGATCTGTCGGATTATGCAGCAAAACTTGATGAACTGATAAGAGAAATGAATCAGGAACGGTATCGGCTGGTGCGGGCCGCCGTGTTAATCAACAGAGCGATCGGTGAAGTCACGGAAGGAATCGAACGGTACGTTCTCACGAAAAAATATCTCCTTGGATGGGGATGGGAACGGATCGCCGATGGACTGGGATATTCTGTGAGATCTGTTTATTACATTCACGGCCGTGGTCTGCATAAGCTGCGGGTCCCTGAGGAATGGAAAAAAGAAACGGAGGAAGCATCATGAAAATTCGGTTATCGATGCAGGGAGCATCTTTGAACGTGGAAGTGTCCGACAAAAAGGCAATGGGCATTTATCGTGGACTGGCGGAAAGACTCCTGCTGCAGACAGGAGTGTCGGAGTCACAAACAGAAAAAGAAGAAGCCGAAAAGCCTCCAGAGAAGATCGTCCGGGAAGATGTGAACATGAAGGATGAACCCGAGGAGCGGAGTCCGTTCTCGCCGCTGATCAGGGTAGCGGAAGAAGCGCAGCATAATTTTCAAAACGCTATGTCAGGACTTGCTAATAGCCTCTCAGAAAATGAGCCAGAGCAGTATAGAGGATTCCTCCTGATCCGTTGCGAACATTGTGGAAAGATACGGGCGTACTGCAGTAATTATCCTGTTACATACCATAAATGTGAGTGCGGTCATAAAACAGATCTCCATGATTTGAAGCCGTTATATGCAAATTGTGAGTGCGGGCAAAGATCCTATTACCGCACCAATATTGAGGATCCGATGATTGATGTGAACTGCATTTCCTGCGGGGCACCGGTTGCTGTCGAGTGGAATGCGAAGAAAAAGCGTTATGGTACGATAAAGGAGCAGCTGTAAATATTATGGACGATGATTATTGCTATGAATGTACGGGATACGGCGATAACTATTATGAGGACAAGGAGGGCAATCTGGTATGTAGATGTCCGGGTTGCCCGATGAATTCGGACGAGGAGGAGTAGTAAAAATGGAATCACATGAATATAAACTGCTGCAAGAACGCCTTGAAAAAAAATCCAGAACAATCCCTATAGTCGTACCAGCAACTTTAAAAGCGAAAAAGGTTATGAAGAGGGGATTCTTGCAGCCAAGAGTATTCTTCACAGCTATTATAAGCAAAACTCCGAGAGAAAGGAGCGAGAGTATGACAGAGAGTGAAGCGTTACAGGCCTTGAAGCTTGAGGGTGGTTTTGAAATATGTGGGCGGGCAACCAGAGTTGCAGAATTCCTCAAGGGATTGGATATCGCTGAAAAAGCCATTAAAAAGCAGGTCGAGATGCAGCCTATACGAGATTATAACAATGATATTAAAAAAATTGGTGTTCCTGCCCGGCATGCAAAACAGGATTAGGATGGGAGCTTCGTATACAGAAAATGAAGTACTGTTATGACTGCGGACAGAAGTTAGACTGGAAGACAGGAGTGAAAAGCAAAGAGTAGGATGAGAGGACAAGTTGAATTGCCAGTATATGGTGATTATGTAGGACAAGCTATCAAAGAGATCCAGCGGTTCGCTCGAAATGGGATTCACCTATGTGTTCGATTCTCAGGCGGAAAGGATAGCGTCGTCCTTAAATGGCTGTTTGATCAAGCTGGAATCGAGTACACAGCGAGATTCAGCCCTACAACCGTAGATCCACCGGAGGCATTAGACTTTGTAAGGAAGTATCATAAAGATGTACTATGGGATATGCCCAGAATTGGGATGTTCCCGCTCATCATTAAAAAGGGATTTCCGCCGACAAGGATGTGCAGGTATTGCTGCCGGGAATTTAAGGAACGAAACACTTGTTCCAAAAACGCCGTGACATGCACAGGAGTGAGGCAAAAAGAAAGCCTTAAGCGGGCCAATAGAAGAAAGTATGAAATCTGCAGATTAGATGCAAAAGTGGGTTTCTTCAATCCGATCATAGATTGGACTGAAGAGCAGGTGTGGGCCGTTATAGATGATAATCATATTCCGTACTGCTGTACATATGATGAGGGATTTACACGCCTTGGTTGTGTTGGGTGTCCCCTTACATCAAGTAAGCAGATTATCAAAGAGTTCAGACGTTGGCCGAAATTCGAGAATGCCTATTATTTGGCATTTAAGCATATGCTGGAAGGACGTCATTTTGATAAATGGAAAACAGCAGCAGATGTCATGGAGTGGTACATTTATGGATCTGAGGCACGGTATAAGCAGCTTGAGGCGAAAGGGGTAGAAGGACAAATGGGTTTTCCAATAAATCAAATGTATGAGGACGATAGCTTTGGCCATCCGACATGCTATCAGGATTGGAGAGATGTCGCTGATGCTAAGAGAATATTGCTAAATGAGTAGAAATAAAAACTGGAGGATATCATGAGCGATAAAAAAGATAAGGATATCAAGAACTTTATAATCAATTATGAGGACGGGACAAGTAAAACCGTAGAAAAAGGATTTTTCTGTGAGATGCGGGAAAATGAGGACGGCAGCGGAAATCTCATCTTCAACATGGTCGATGTGCAGGGAGAGGAACTTGAGAGAATTGTAACAGGCTGCATCTATCTTGGAGAAAATCTGGGAATGTTTAAGAGAGGGAACGGAAGAGAGGGAACGGAAAATGAAGAAGACTAAACTGTACAGAAATGGTGAAGGGTACATAGATAAAACACCGGGAGACGCAATCCGGGCTGCCAAGCGGGAGCCGGAGAACGTGATCCAGTTCCGGCGGATGCTCAAAGCGATGGGAATTATTTTTCATCTGAAGATCCTTGGCAAAGTGGTACTGGTTGATGAGAATGGAGATCGGTGGTGAGAGGATGATTTGGAAGGCGATAAAGGCAATTACAGCGGTATGTTGTTGGATGACTGCGTATTATTATGCGAATAAGCGGGACACAGCACGTACAATCTATTTCAGCATGATGGCGGTTGCAATAAACATTGCGTTGTAAAATGATGGGGAACCTAAACAGGTTCCCCATCATCAGAGTCATCCGGATCCCGGCAGAGCTCATCCAGGGAGACACCGAGGGCATCAGCCAGTTTGATCATTGTAGAGACCCGGCCATCGTTCCGGACCTCCAGTTCCTGGATCGTGCGGCGTGGAACACCGGATAATTCTGCGAGTGCCGGAACAGAGAGCTTCCGGGCTTTACGGATTTCTTTTAGACGCATGATAATACCTCCAGATTTTTGGAATTACGTCGGCAAGGACGAACACCGACGCGCAGATCGTGAAGAGGCAGGACACGATGGACCAGCCGGATCCGATTGCGAAAAGCACGGAAAACAACAGGAATAACGTATGAAAGCGGATTCTCATTTTACATTTTCAACCGAATGTGGTAAGATGATTTTGAGGAGGGGAGATCTCTCTCCCCTGTTCTTACTTGAGCGCCTTTATCAATTCTGCTATGGATAAGATCAATGTTGCGGTGGCCGCCACAGCTTCGATCATCAGATTGATGAGGCGTTCTTGCTTTTTCCTCTTTTTCTTTCCCATTCGGTTACCTCCTTTCCTTTTGATAATATAATTATAGCACATAAATATGTGCTTGTCAATCGAAAAGCACATAAAAGCGTGCGATTTTCTATATAAAAGTGGTTCATGTTTGCATTGTTTTGCAGTAGTTACCTGTGATATGATTAGAATAGATTTTGAGGCACCCGAGACGAGGTGCCTTTTTTTAGTTTTATGTGATTGGAAGGTGAGGTGGTTGGCCAGAAGTCCGAATGAACAGGTTGTGAAGGCGAAGGAATTATTCGATTCCGGGAAGAGCCTGATTGAGATCGCAGAGATCCTGAAGGTCTCGGCGGGAACGGTCCGAAGCTGGAAAAGCCGGTATGGATGGGATAAATCTGAGAGTGCAACGTTGCAGAAAAAAGTGCAGCGTTGCAAAAAAGAAAAACGCAACGTTGCGAAAGCTGATGCGAAGACGGTCGAGTCTGTGATGGAGAACACGGAACTGACCGCGGAGCAGCAGCTTTTTTGCATTCTTTATGCGAAGACGCTGAATGCTACGCAGTCATACATGAAGGCGTATGGGTGCAGCTATGAATCAGCTATGACCAACAGCTTCCGGCTGCTGAGAAACGATAGGGTGAAGGCGGAGATCCAGCGTCTGAAAAAAGAGCGCTTTGAAAGCCAGCTGTTTGATGAGCATGATGTCTTCCAGTGGTATCTGGATATCGCGACTGCCAGCATCACGGATTTCGTTACGTTCGGCAGGAAAGAGATTCAGGCGATGGGAGCCTTCGGTCCGATCACGAATAAGAAGACGGGAGCACCGGTCATGCGTGAAGTCAACTATGTGGATTTCCGTGAATCCGGTCAGGTGGACGGCCGCGTGATCAAGAAGGTCAAAATGGGGAAAGACGGTGCCAGCATCGAACTGTATGATGCGATGAAGGCCATGGAGTGGCTGGCGGATCATATGGCGATGGGAACCGGAAACCAGCAGAAGCTTGCCGAGACGATTATCGGTGCGTATGAGCGCAGACAGAAGGAAATGAAGGGAGATGAGGAGAATGCCAGCACTGAGCAGTGATGCGATCCGGTTCTATGCAAATGAGCCGATCTATTTTGTGGAGGATATCATAAAAGCAATTCCGGACGAAAAGCAACGTGACATTCTGCGGAGTCTTCGAGATTATCCCATGACCTCGGTCCGATCGGGGCACGGAGTCGGAAAGAGCGCCGTGGAAGCCTGGTCAGTGCTGTGGTTCATCTGCACCCGCCCGTTTCCGAAGATCCCGTGCACGGCGCCTACGGAGCATCAGCTCATGGATGTCCTGTGGGCGGAGATCAGCAAATGGATGAGAAACAATCCGGCATTTAAGGATGAGCTGATCTGGACGAATGAGAAGCTTTACATGCGGGGGCATCCGGAAGAATGGTTTGCGGTTCCGCGGACGGCAACAAACCCGGAAGCACTGCAGGGATTCCATTCAGAGCATGTCCTGTATATCATCGATGAGGCATCCGGTGTTTCGGACAAAGTCTTCGAGCCGGTACTCGGCGCGATGACCGGGGAGGACGCAAAACTTCTCATGATGGGAAACCCGACAAGGCTGTCGGGATTTTTCTATGATTCGCATCACAAGTCACGCGGAGAGTACAGCGCGATCCACATCGACGGCCGGGACAGCGCCCACGTATCCAAACAGTTCGTCGAGAAGATCATCAAGATGTTTGGAGAGGATTCAGACGTCTTCCGTGTCCGCGTAGCAGGAGAGTTCCCGAAGAGCACACCGGATTCCCTGATTGCCATGGAGTGGTGTGAGAAGGCAACACAGCTGGAGATCGAAACTGCGAAGCTCCGGATCGATATCGGTATCGATGTGGCGCGGTATGGCGATGACAGTTCCGTTCTGTATGTGGTGTTTGATAAGCAGAAATCCGGAGAAATCGAGACGCACAATCATAACAAAACCACGGAGATCTCCGGGTATGCGGTGCAGATGATCAAACGGTATGCGGCAGCCTATCCGGAAGCATCCATCCACGTGAAAGTGGACTGCGACGGTCTGGGTGTTGGCGTATATGATAACCTGGATGAGCAGAAGGAAAGAATTGTGCAGGCGGTGTGGGAGGATCGATGCGGGGAAGCAGGACTGGATCCGAAAGACGGGAACCAATGGCGGGATTGTCAGGACGTTCCAGAACTGGATCTTCACATCGTGGAGTGTCATTTCGGCGGCGCCGGAGGCAAGGTCGATGATGACGATCCGATCGAGTATGTCAACAGCACCGGCTTAATGTGGGGAGCCGTCCGACAGAAATTGAAGGACGGATTACTGCAGATCCCGGAAGATGACATGCTGATGACGCAATTGAGTAACCGAAAATACATTGTCAACAAGGACGGAAAGATTGAACTGGAGCGGAAGGAAGCCATGAAAAAGCGGGGACTAAAATCCCCGGATATGGCGGACGCTCTGGCTCTTGCTCTTTATGATCCGGTCGAGTGGACAGTAAACTGGTGATAGATATGGGATTATTAGATTTATTTAAACGCATCCGTTTTCAGGGCGGCACAGAAAGAATGTATCCGAGATGGACAACACCTCCGGACCGGAACTCGTCAGAGTGGCTGCAGAGCTTCGGAGAAAATCCCCGGCTGTCGGTCGTTGATAAGATCGCATCGGATCTGTCGTACATTCCGGGTAAGCTTTACCGGATCGGCGAGGACGGGGAACGGCAGGAGGTAACATCCCATCCGTTCCTGGATTTCATGGATCAGCCGAATCCGCTGTACGAGATGACTTCCTCCGCAATCTGGAGACTACAGGCGATCTTCCTGATGCTCAAGGGCGAAGGATATTTTATCATTGAACGGTATTCCGATGGCACTCCGGCGGAGCTGTGGCCGGTTCCGACGCACTGGGTGCAGATGACGCCATATCAGGGTAATCCGTTCTACCAGGTGCGGACAACAGATGGCTACATGATGAATGTGTCTGTAGATGACATGTTCGTCATGAGAGACCTGAAGCCGCTGGATCCGTACCGGCGCGGCCTGGGACAGGCAGAAGCTCTCGCGGATGAAGTGGAGACAGACGAGTATGCGGCGAAGTTCCAGAAGAAGTTTTTCTACAATGACGCGACGCCGGGAATCGTTATCTCCATGCCGGGTGCCAACGATGACCAGCAGACGAGGTTCCTTGCAAAGTGGGACGAGCGGCTGAGGGGACCAAATAAGAGCCACAGGCCGATCACCATCGGAGGTCCGCCTGGAAGTCCGGCTTCGGTGACAAAGCTGGCGGATAACATGAAGGACATGGACATGATCAACGGCCGGACCTTCACCCGTGATGCTGTTCTGGAACATTTTGGGGTTCCTCGAGAGATCATGGGCATCACGCAGAACAGCAACCGTGCCACGGCTGACGCGGCACAGTACATTTATGCGAAGAACGTGCTGACGCCAAAACTGAAGAACCGGCAGGATGCCATTAACCGGCAGCTCCTTCCGGCGTACGGCGAGGACCTGGAATGGGAATTTGATGACATCATTCCGCATGACCAGGAATTCGAGAAAGCGGTGGCGCTGGACGGTTGGAACAATGGACTGCTGACAAAAAACGAGGCGCGGGAGAAGCTTGGAATGGAGCCGGCGAAGAACGGAGATATTTACAAGATGAACTTCGCAGATCTGTTCCTGGATGAGGTGGAGGATCCGGTGGAGGTAAGCTCCGCATCTGCGAACCTGCAGTTTGCGGAAGGAGATCCCCCGTTGGATGAAGGACGGAATCAGATCGAGATTGATCCGACAGATCTGGCGGATCAGGAAGAGGACAAGATCCTTCAGCGTGCCGCGGAGATCAAAGCCAGGCGGATCAAGGCAGCAGGGCGAAGTCTTGAACAGGTCCGGAAAACCCAGGAGCGGAAGTTCGAGCAGAGCATGAAGCGCTACTTCAAGGATCAGGCGGATCACATCCGGAAGTCTCTGAATGGAACGAAAAAAGCAGCGGACGGTGACGTTTGGGACGCAATCGGGATTACGCAGGAAGAGTTCCAGGCACTTCCGAAAACGGAGCAGCAGGAATTGACCATGAAATTCGTGGCGGGGCTGCTGAATTGGGAAGAGGAAGAAAATATCCTGAATTCCATTCTGACACCGTTATGGGCGGAGACTTACGATAAGGGAACTGAGAATGTGATCAACACATACCGGATCCCGGGGATTAACCGGCCGGAGCTGACAGCAACCGCAAGGCTGCGCGGCGGCCAGAGAGTCACCAAGGTAACGAAGACCACGAAGGAGCAGATCGCGAGGATCGTAACGGAAGGTCTCGAGACCGGAAAGAGCCACCAGGAGCTTTCGGACGAGATCATGAATGAGATGAACACCACATCCGCCAGAGCCCGGACGATCGCCGCTCAGGAGTGCAACACCAGTCTTCAGGCAGGATCCTTCGATATGGCGAAGCGTTGCCGGTTCAAAACAAAGACCTGGCATGTCACGAATATCAATAAGGCGCGGGATACCCACCGGGAGCTGAACGGGAAAACGATCCCGTTCTCAGAACCGTTTGTGACATCAAAAGGGCACAAGCTCATGATGCCGTGTGATCCGGACTGCAATGCGGCGGAAGAAACTGTAAACTGTCATTGCTTTTTGACCTATTCATAAACTATAATTGATGTACAATATAGGTATCAATTTTCAGTGGAGGTAGTTGAATGGAAAACGAAGAAACCAAAGACCGAGAAAAGAATGACAATATCCCTCAGGCAGATAAAACGTGTTTTATTATTACTCCGATAGGAAATAGCAATTCTGCAATTTATCGGCACATAAATGGGGTTATTCGTAGTGTTATCAGACCGTGTTTAGAGAAGGCTGGGTTTACGAAAATTAAGGCTGCCCATGAGATAAATGAACTAGGTTCGATAAACACGCAAGTAATCACTAGTATTTTAGATGCTGATCTGGTTGTTGCAAACTTAACAGGAACAAATCCTAATGTTATGTATGAACTTTGTTTGCGTCACGCAATTGCGAAGCCAGTAATACATATATGCGAAGCGGGTACAGATTTACCTTTTGACATAAAGGATTCAAGAACGATTTTTTATCGCAATGACAT
>ERZ1106969.453-NODE-453-length-42609-cov-8.480049_pt1 | contig 42609 bp, 38 predicted proteins | sample MGYA00403685_ERZ1106969 | MGnify/ENA primary metagenome ERZ1106969 (study PRJEB35170, sample SAMEA104062416) | human gut metagenome | biome: human gut; feature: human-associated habitat; material: faeces | place: Denmark | collected 2012-05-18 ... | reverse complement strand
CTATCAAATTGACAGTTTATTTAAGAATACCTTGCCGCATATTTATTAACTCCTTGTATAATACTGAATCTAATTATATTCCTTAACCCTTTATTTGTCAAGCTGACAAACTAAAGCAGAAAAAGCGGCAGGATTTCCCCCTGCCACTAATCATCTGTTTATGCAAAAATAATTTCCTTTTCCACAATCTCCCTCGCACAAGCCCTTATGTTATTGAGGCATCCTGTCCATTCTAAGGCGTTTTCTGCCTTTAGCTGTTCCGTTATGCCCTGTGCCTGTTTCATACCCTCTATGAGCCTTTCAAAGCGTTCCTGTGCCTGTCTGTTGATGTCGGCAAGGTAGGCGTTTAGCCTGCCGCTTGTAAGAAGATTGGTGTATGTAACTTTACGGTACTGTTTTAGATAATCTAAATGCCGTTGCCCCCAGATGCCTATTGCCTGTTCTTCTTCGGCGGGTACAGTTAAGCACGGTATCAAATAATCCCCTTGCCTTTCGTATTTGCCGCCCAGTTCCTCAAATAATGATTTTGCCATTGTCTGTTACCTCCACATTCTTTTTTATTTTGAATGTCCGCAAAATCCGTCCTACATCTCTTGCACATACAGGACAATATTTCAAATACTGCTCTTTTTTACACCTTGGAGGAATTGAAAATAAATGGTGTACATCACACTTTTCATAGCATAGCTTATATAAAGCTTCCTTCTTCTGTTCTAAAGGGATAAATCTGGCATATTGAGGATACATAGTGTGATTTAATACAAAATCCCTTAATGGATACATTTTATTAATACATTCTCTTACTTCAGGATTTAGATTACCGATAAATTCTTTAATTGGTGTATCTGATTTTTTACAGTACAAATCCTGTAATACCTGTTTATGTACTATATATCCTGAATGTACTGCATACCGGCAAAACCAGCTATACGCCAGTTCATCTGGATAAATTGCGGGAAAATATAGTTTCATACTGTTATTTCCTCCACAGCAAAATAATTTCTGAAAAGCTCTATAATATCAAAACCTTCATTTTTCGATTTCTGAACAAGGTCAGATATATTGCAATCGTTTGATATTTTATCCGCACGACTGATCTTATTTGTTTTTCTTTTGGCTGCTATGCTTTTAACTGTAGCTACCGGGCGGATATAATCATGCAAAAGTTTCATTCTTTCCTTATAAGCTTGATTAAGTACTGAAATGTCAAGATTTTCATAACCTGTCAAAATAGATATCTCTTGCGCATCATGGATCAACGAAACAACTACTGATGTAACACCTCCAGAGTGTTCATATAACCAGTCAATTACTTGTGGAGTTATATCTGTACTATTTTGGACATATTGAAATTTAAACAGCAGTTTGCAAAATCCACTAAAATAATTATCATTATTCAATGTGTTATACTGCAGTCCTAGTGAACGACGTGCAAGCTGAAAAGCTGATTCCAAAAGAGTTATTGTTTCTGGCGTTCCTATCAATCCAATGGATATGCCAGAGCTATTTATTAGCTGCGTAAGCATCGCCACAAGTCCTTTACCACCCTTTGCTGTTACACAATTTTGTATTTCATCAATTATCAACAATCCAATATGTTGCAATGCTACTTGTGACACAATTCCAATCAATACATCCGTTGTTGCCCTTGCCTTTAATGCGTTCCCATAGTAATTAGTCTCTAATAATTCATCCGATTTCCTTAATATCTCTAACAACATAGACTTTACCGAAGCATCCCAGGGACATTGCACAATCAAACAAGGTATAATTCTTACTATAGACTTTTCCACTTCAATCATCCTGTTTTCTGTAATAATTGATATTGCCCTGTTAATCGCTGAACTCTTGCCAATTCCGGAGCAACCAACAATAGAAAAAGAATCAGATCCGCCGATAATTCCCCGACTTTCTCTCCGCATTATTGCATTATGATTTTGGTAAGACTGTTGCACTGCTGCCTGTGTGCCTTTTTTCTGCAACGATCTCACCAATGCCAAATATAGCTTAGAATAAATCTCCACTGACATTTCTGAAGGAAGATAGATGTCATATAACGTAGAAAGTGCCATAAGACGCTCAGTAGAGTTTTTATCTCGTATTGCTTCATCATACTCCGGTATATCTATTAATCGGTCATAAAGTTCTTTCCCCGACAGCATTTTCGGCATTCTTTCAACTAAGTTAATGTTATTCATTTGTTTCACCTACCTTTGCCATATAATCAATATGGGCTTTTCTCTTTTCCCGTTCTTTATTCTGTGGAATTTCGTTCAAATCACTGTTACTGCTTCCAACGTTACTTACGATTGTTTCAATGTAGTTTGCAAGATTTATTCGTGCCTGTAAATTTTCACCCGTTGCAGAATTGACAATACTTTTTCTCTGTATCTGCATTTCCTCAATTTGCTCAAAATTTTTATTTCGGAATCGACTTTCAATCAATTCAAATTTTATATAATTCCCCTTGTCAATCAGCCACACATTCTCCGAATCTTCCGGATTATACGCCACTGTCACACTACCACCGGACAAATATTTTTCTGCAAAATCCTTGTTTTTATATCTCACATTGTTCACTATTAAGCCGGATCTTGTGAATTTCCCCGTTGTGCGTGGAAGCAACGTCAACATAAGCTGTTCTTTATCCAATGAAATCAAATTTACCCCATCCAACGATAAACCGTATCTGAATATATCGCTTGCATGTGGTGGAATTTGAACTTTCAGCATTTCTTCTGTATACGGGAAATTCTCAATTATTCGCTGTGAATTATAATAGAGAATGCACCGAATAAGAACCTTTTCAAACCGTTCCAATGTTAAACATGCGTCTTTCCGGTAATCATGCGCTCCACGTTCCTGAAAATCCGGCTCAATCACGCCTTTCCCTTTCAAATATGGGCGGAAAAGATCTTGTATTATGCTGAAAAATTTCTCTACACTGCCTTTAAGCTCCGGGCGATAAACTGGTAGATTAACCACTTTGACTCCCAGTTCTGCAATCTGTTCAAAATTCGCACTTTTATACTCTGTCCCCTGATCCGTTACTAATACACCCGGACAATATGACAAATCCCACTCCTGCTGCCCTATGTTTATTCCATGCTCCCGGCACAGCTCTTGTTTATCTGTAATTACGTTCAGCATTAGCTGTCTAAGGCTATATATACCACCTTCCCAGGATAATGAGTACCCACAACAAAGGCTGCTATATGCGTCAATACACGCTGTTAAAATCGGTCTGCCAATGATTCCACCAAATTCATTGATAAGGTATATATCGCATACAGTAGAGTCCAGCATCCCCATTCCCGGAGCATTCGCATACTCCTGAACACCATCGCCAAGTAAAGGGCGGTTGTTCCGCTGATAATTTGTAAGCCCGTTTCTGGAAATATAATATGTCTGTCTGTTTTTGCGCTTACGATAAAAATAGCGGAACTGGTTAAATGTTGGATATTTCGCCACCAATTCACCATTTCCATCACAATATTTTGCCTTTAACATCATAGTATAAGCGGTTTTAAGACTGTGTTTATGATATGAGAAATAGAACTTATTAAGTCCCCACCGCATAATCTTTTCGTCCGGTGTCAATGAGGTATCATTTTCTTTATCTTTCGGGGCTAATATTGCCACGTTCTGAAATGCAAGATAGAGACAAAGGTATTTTCGCACTGTCTGCTTGCTGATTTTTTCGTTGGTTGCAATAACAGAAATCATTTCACATTTTTTTTGCTTATCTGGCAGCAGTTGTAAAATCGGTGCAATCATTGTATATCTTTCGTATGCTTTTTTACGGCTCTCTGGACACAGAGAGTCAATCTCTGGTATTTCAACATTTGTAATAGCATATAAAGTTTCTTGAGAACACTGCTCCCACCCATCCAAGCAAGCCGTTACTTTCCATTGCGGCATTGTTCGCCGGATGCAATCAATTACAAGTATCTTACCGTCTCTCTCTTCTAATACCCGAATAACAGAGTCATTCTTGAAATATAATTTATTCTTCTGCATTGATCACCAGCCCCCAATCTGCTACACCACGTTTTGCCCAGTATTCTCTTGAAGCATTTAACAGTTTTGCATTCATTGGTTTTGTAAGTCGATTTCTATATAAGCATTCTCGCACCATTAGATCACCGCCGGTTTTAGTACACACAAAATCACTTGTGTACTCGCCTTCTGCCAGTCCTTCCAGCAAAACATTACAGCGGATTTCTTGAATATCCTGTGATTTTTCAAGTGTATCTGCATATTTACTTTGCAGCGAATCATATGTCCGACACACTTCTTTGCTTTTACTCAATGACTTCTTTTCACATCGACCTTTGTAGCCCTTTTTTCGCATAAGCGCACCTCCTGTATTTTGTTGCGATTTTCCACTCTTAAAACAATAGTTTCCCAAAAGCGTTTTCCCGAAAATGAGGATTTTGCCAAAAACAAATTTTTCATTTTCCCAAAAACATTTCTGGGATTCCCATTTTTGCTTTATTTTGGGGAAGAATTTGGGAATGCAGTAAAATCAAGGGTTTTCAGCATTCTGTATTTAGAAAAATCCCAAAAAACATTTCCCAAAACTGCATTTTGAAAAATTACTATGTCATGGGACACACCACCACATTCTCAAAAGGGGCAAATACCACAGCCTGCCAAACATTAAGTAATCCCCACATTATTCAGATTCCCCTGTGAAAACTAAATAAAATTTATCTTTTATTGAAGTATGAAAAATCGCATAAACTCAAGGTTTCTCACTATGCTATAAAACAAAAAAGACCCTGAAGAACTGTATTTCTACAATTCTCCAAGGTCAAATTTTACGTTTGGACACTTTAGGGCTGGTTGGCTATTTTACCTCTTTAGAGGATATTTCGCTTTGCCCCATAACATAGAGATGACCTTGTGCCTATATTATAGATAAAATCATTCTAAAAGGCAAGTTTTTCATCATCTCTATACAAATAATTATGCTCTAGCTTTTTTCCGCATTGCTAAAAGTGCATCTCTTCCGGTTAATTTCGGTTTATCTATATTATTCTTGATTTTGGGCTTCTCAATATCATTAAAATCCAAAGTTGGCAAACTCTGTTCTTTTGCCATTTTAATGTTATGTTGCCGTTCTTTCTGTCCATCAACCGCAAGTTTACCAAGCCGCTGTATATGATCCACTGGAAAAGACATCCCGGAAACTGCTATCAATGTACATTTTCCACCCCATCCCTCTGAAACATTTAGTGGCTTTCCTACTTCTGCAACAATAGTATCAATCTCAACATCATTTTTATCCTGATGAATAACTCCAACATTATTACATACTTTATCTTTCTGCAGTGGCGCAAAGATATTATCCGTAAGCAACTTTTCAATCCCATCTTTGCAGTAGGAAATAATCATTGCCCCAGGATCTGCCAGCATTTCAAGTCGCTCGCTTTCGTCAAAGTTATTCGGTTCACCCCAGGAATCATCTGTAATAAATGCATCCAATAAAGAGGCAAACGTTTTATTGATCCATTTGAGATCTTTTCCCTCACAATTATTGTTATCCAAAAAGAATGTTGCACCAATACCCTCTAATGACATAAGCTCTTGTACCGCTTGATATGCATTCTTATGTTTATTGATAGCTTCATTCTCTTTCGGAAGCACCAGAACTGTTACGATGATTTTGTCATCCTCATATACATCTTTAAGATATTGTGCCACAACTGCGGATAATCCAGAACCAGTAGAACCACCAACAGCATAAACAAGAATAACTATCTTCTGTTCAATTTTTTCTAGTGCTTCTGTAAATTCTGCATTATCGCACAAACACTCCATAGCCTTTTCTCGGTGTCCGTCAAATCCATCGTAGCCCTCTAATTTGTATATATTTTTCATATTTCCAAGGACTTTCAAATCTTGTTCACTGCCATTTGCAAACATAGTAGAATATCCCATGTCTGCAAACAGCTTTGTGATCTTACAGCCACAGTTTCCCAGTCCAATAATCATTGTGTTTTTCTTAATTTTCATATCCTATAAATCTCCTTTAAGTGCGTTTTTACCTTTTTCGGCAATGTAGTAAGAATCCGCATGATTATACACGATTCCCTTTTTCACATATTCACTCTTCATAAGTTTTTGTAAGTGCAGATAAACCGTTTTCCGACTTTTACGTGCATTTACAGAATCCAAATATTCCATAATTTCCGCAATTGTAATTCCGTCTGTCGGCTTGTCCAGTATTATCACAGTTTCTTCATCAACAACCTTAAAGGCTGTAAGAATCTGAAAGTCTGTCCTATCAATTTCAAACATATATACCTCATTTCTCATTAACCTGCTCGCAGCTATCAATGAATATTTTACCAGTCAGAAACCGATTTGAACGCCGTTTCCTTATCCTGGTAAACATTCCCCCGTCTTTAAATTTTTTCACTCACTCTTCATAAAATTCCAGCGAAACATTGATTTTTTGTTTTTCCATAGCAATCCTCTTTCTTTTGGTTGCCTCCTGAAGATTGCAGGTATATAATATAGAAGCAATCTTCAAGAGATTGTGCAACGGCTCCCATCATTCAGTTTCTCAGGCTATATTATGATGGGGGCTGTCTTTGTACTGATCGCGATTTACTCTGTGCGCAAAGTATATATCACAGGTTGCCGGTGCATTGTAAATTGTCGTAATCATGTAGTTTTTCATGGAAGAAATTTCGCCAGTGAAGTCCTGGAATACTAACTTGATGTATTCCAGATGCTTATAGCGTACCTTTCTAAATCGTTCTTTTACCGTTTCCGCTGATAATTCTAACTGATTGATTTTCAAAGTCACATTGTCTGGCAGATTTAAGACCTCTACCATAATCAATACAATGTTCTCAATAAAATCATCGTGCATTTGCGGCTCATATCCGATCTGTTCCATCACATCTTTTTCTGTGATATGGATATGATTTGATAAACTATTATTTAGTTGAGCATTATTCCTTAAAATATTATTTATATGTACCCCATCTGCAATATTATCTTTTTCCGAGATGCTCCCTTTACCGTTGTTTAGAAATGGGACAACGGGTAAATCCGGTGTTCCATTTTGGGGTATCGGCTTTTTATCCAGAAGCTCATACTCGTAATAAAACTGCTTCTTTTCATCTTGTAGTCTATACTGTACAAGATAACCACTTGTTTTAAGCTCGTTCCATGCCGAATCAAACGCTTTACGTCCTTCAGCACAGCGTGACATTAAAAAGCCCTTATATAGAGTGAAATTTTCCAGTGTCACATATGATTGAATCAAGGAATATAATCCTTTTGCCTTGAGTGATATGCTATTATCACGCAGGATCTCATTTGACACCATAGAAAAATTCACTCTTTTCTTGCGAAATTTTCCTCCGCTTACTCCATCCACCCTTTCACCTCCTGTTTATGCACAATCTAATTATTCGTCTTTTAAGACTTAATATTAGATTCAACACTATAATAATACGACTTTATATAAATGTCAATGAAAAGAATCTATTTTTTCGACTTTTTACAATATGAATTTGACTTTTCAATCTATGTTGATTATAATAGCGTTAAGGAAAAAGGGGGGAGCTAGGATGTTTCAATATTACAAACTGTTCGATTATATGAGGAAAAATGATATCCGCCAGAAAGATTTATTAGATAAGAAGATTATCAGCAACGGCACATTGCAGAAATTACGAAACAACGAAAATGTCAATACTTCAGTTCTTGCAGCTCTGTGCGATTATTTGAAATGTGATATCACAGACATTATGGAGTATGTACAACCAAACGAACAAGAACAATAAAAAAGGATAGTGCGACTAAGCTCTATCCTCTTTTTTACCCCTGTATGCTATTTTACAATTACTCCAGTCTTACGGAAAATGTTGCTGTTCCAACATATGATCCGGCTCTTGCTCCTGGACTCATTTGAGCGTTCATTGTAACCGAAGATGTAGTTTCTCCGTTCTTGAAAGTTCCAACGAGTCCTTGTTTGCCCTTTTCATCACTGCATCTCAATTCTAGGCTACAAGTGTCACCTCGTTCATTTGTCATCTTTACAGAACTATTTTCGACATACACATTTACTGACTGGTTATCGAGAATGTTAATAGAATCTGCTGTGAATACATATCCAGCTTCGACAATATTGTTAATTCTCAGCGGAATTTTAACAAGATAAGTCGAATTTTGAAAATAAGATAGCTCCGTGTCAGCCGTTCCTCCTTCGAACTCAGACATATATGAAAAGTTATCATCTGTCATTGCAGCATTTACAGTAACAGGTGTTATCACCATGCACGCCGCCATCATTAAAGAAAGATATCTCTTTTTCATGTTTGCTTATCCTCCATATGTAATTTAAACTCTACTTTCACTGCATTGCACTTTGTTCCATCGGCAAGAAAACATTCTACCATCAATGCACCGTCATATGTTCCGGATGTCAGAGTTTTTGAAAAGTCAATCTCATAATATCCTTTTCCTGGCTCTAAATATCCATTATTGCTCCAAAGCATCTGATTATCCGCATACAATGTCATTCGCATTAAGCAAGAATTTTCCACTGGGTTATAGAAGTTTACTTTTTGCTTTTCTTGGTTGGTATAACATACAAGGGAATCAAAACCCGGAACAATAACCTCTTCATTTCCCCCTGCTTGTGGTAATTCTTGATTCCCATTCCACTCTTCTGCATCCTGATCTGGTGTCAGAAAAGATAACGGATTCGGAATGTTCCCATCACCACACATTATAGGAAATATAAAAATGCAAATTAGCAAAAGTAGGACTATGGTCATGTATTTCAATTTATCTTTCAAATTTTGATGCACCTCCTGAAGTGCATCTTACCGCTTTAAGTCCGTTTAGTCATTGCAACATGGGTGTGTATTGCATTTTTTCCACCGCCAGACAGTCGAATTGTCAGCCACATAATAATTGCATTTTCCATCCAATACATCCTCTATCACCTTTTTGCTATATTGTTTCTCCGGAATGATACAGTCTGGAATTTCCGTATGTAGTTTTTGACAATTATCACACCGGAAACGCCGCAATCTAAATATGTATTTTTCTCCTGACTCATCCAGAACAATTCGCTGCTTTGAGTCTCGCACCCTCATTTTGTCACCACAGTCCGGGCAACACACTTTTCCAAAAGACTTGATTCTATAATAGTTTTTTTATATAAAGTTCGTAGCTGTTTACTATTATCATTTTCTTCCCTCAAAAAAGAACCGGCATAAGCACCAGTTCTTTTATTTCTTTCTATTACTTCTTTTTATTCATTTCCTTTTTACGTTGAAAAATTTTCTGTTCTATGGATGTAGTTAATATAGAACAGAAAATATCTATTTAGAAAATAATATTGACTGCAATTCAGGACTGGTTGATGTCACAATCACATTATAACATTATAATAGGAAGAAAGTCTCAGAAATCTGTTTTTTCTGTTCGAGGAGAAAAATTGGCGTGAGTGATTTAGATAGACCTCGATAGCGATCCGGATGCCCTCAATATCGCCCGAAAATGTAAACTATCCCCCGGTCACTGCCTCACACCAGGGCAGCTATTCTCTCAGTCAGATAAAAAAGGGATTCAAAAACAAAATAGAACAGATCTTTCCGTCGACTTACTCCAAAATGAAAAGCCGGGATCAGTTCCCCCACCAGCCAAAACAGAAAGAACTTTTAACATTATGTCCCATTCATCGCAGCAAGTCAGTATCACGTCATAACCAGTATTGCGACAAAAAAATCCCTCTTACATAGATTTCTATTGATGATCTATCTAAGAGGGATCTCTATTGTTTTGATATCTGGTGGTTTATTTCAAAAATCTGTGTTTGCTCAATGCTGTTTCAATGTCCTTTGATGATACACCGATGTACCGCTGTGTAACCGCCGGAGAGCTATGCTGCAACAACTGCTGCACAAGAATAATGTTGTAATCGTTATTCTGATAAACCTGTGTAGCAAAAAATTTTCTAAAACTATGAGTGCTTATACTATCCAGCTCCAACCAATCTGTGACTATCTTCAATTGCTTTTGTACTGCCCTTTCCGTAATTGGAAAAATTATCTCATTATCTTTTATACCATTTTCCAAGCAGTAGATTTTTATGTACTGGAAAATTTCAAACGGGACAGTGAAATTTCTGTTTTTCTTCGTTTTTTGCTCGATTATGTTCAATCTGTATCTGCTGCCTTCTTTTACGATATCTGACAACTTCAATTTTAAAATATCAGATATTCTGATTCCCAGGTTTGCTTCGATTATGAGAGCTGTTGCAATTCGATCATTTGGTCTACATCCTGCGAACCCTGTTCTCATAGTATCAATGATCTGGTTGTACTCTTCCACGGTCAACGCTCTTGTTCTTTTGTTTGCCATACTATCACACCTCTTTCGCTTATGCTTCAATTAAATTAGTTCGTATTTGTTGCTATGAAAAGTTCGTATAATTTCAATCACAAGGTAAATCCCTTGTAAACACTGGTTTTTACTGTTCGTAATAGTATAATTATACGAACTCTTTACCGTAAAGTAAAAGGGGCTGTATCTCGCCCCTTATATATTGCTTATGCAGTAACACAAAATACTGTATTCGCTTCTTTTACCACGTCCGAACCGTATTTGATTCTGATATCTGCCATTGTAGTTTTTCCATGTGATCTTGTCACTTCTTCTGGATTGTGCCAGTACCACATTTTCTTTTTTGAAGCCCAATGAAAACCGTTGCTCTTTAATTCTTCTTTGCAAGTGTATGTGTTGCCAGATACCCAGATCCAGGAGCCGCACACTTCTATTTCGATATTAAGATGAATGATTACGTTAATGATATCTCTGATCATTGCATCTTCTTCCTTATTATATTTCTTTCCGTTGGTTGGTGTGTCTGCATTTTCCAGAATCTTAAAGCACATTTCATATTCTATATTGATAACTTTCATTTCTTCGGCAGATCCGCCCATGTCCGGGTGATTGGCTTTTGCTAATCTTCTGTACTCTTTTCTTAATTCTTCCAACGTAGAAATGTTTACGAAATACTTCATTGTGTTTTCCTCCCGATCTCTTTTTGATTTCTTATCTTGATATTTAATATATCACGAATATCGGTGATGGTCTATCGACAGAATGTATAAATATCACGAATATCGGTGATATACTTAAATCATTTCAAAGGAACAGCACAACAGCGAAGGGTGAAAACGAAGTGATCGCAAGATGTACCGGAGACACCAACGTAATACCGGGCAAGGGTAAGGGGATAATGAGACGGTCAAAAACCTTAGATAGCTTTAAGACCTGCCGGAGCTGCTGCCACACTTCCTATAATAAGACAAGAAATCTAGGAGGGTAAAATATATGTGTACAAATATGAAAGAGTTACAGACAATCTCAGAAAGAATTTACGAACTGGAACAGAAGAAAGCAAAAAAGAAAAGAGAAATGGACGAGCTGGAAAAAGAAATCAAGGCTCTGAAAAGTGAAACTTCTTCTTATATGAAGAAGCGCCAGAAAAGCGAATTAACAGTTGCCGGATTAACAATTCTTTTTACCGCTTTTGTAAGATCCTCATTTGATAAAGAAGCTTTCATCTCCGGAGAACAGGACGGCGAAGAAAAGTATAAAAAGTATTTAAAGAATACTCCAGTTGAACGAGTAACCGTAAAAGTTGCAGAAAGCAAGTAGTCGTTGCGGCGACAATAAACAGGACTTTAAGCCGCAAGCGTTCCCACTCTTACAGGGTGGGAGGTAGTCAAAAAGGAGGGCTAAAACATGAATGATACTCTTTTAACCTATGATCAGTGGTGTGCCAGATTTAAGAAGCATGCCAAGAGATACATTAAGAAAAAAGTTATGCAGATTTTACAGTATCTTTTTGCTGCTGTACTGCTGACACTGCCTTTTTGGATGTTCCTAGACTGGTTGCTCAGAGGCTACTAATATTCTGAAAATTCTGAATGTTACGTTACTCAGCTAAAGTGTTTTCATTTGTTCGGCATAACATAGAAACTACCTAAAATATATAATAGATAAAAGTAAAATTGCACAATTAACCTTTTATCTGCATTGTATATTTTATACTAATTACAAGGCGTATTTCATGTTATATTTGTAACTTTTTTGTCGAATATTACTTTTTTTATAGTAAGTAATATTCAAATTGCACAAAAATCGCACTTGATTTCCAATCTAAAACTGGTAATATATAACCATACCTACCACGCAAAAGGAGGGCGCACATGAAATTTCTTTATTACGATGAAAACGAACACGGCGAAATTGTGGACGCTATTGCAAATGTAAACATTGCAGATGTCTTAAAAGTCGCACGCAGCGGAAAAGTTGAAAATGCTTTTTTTGAAACCGGCATCCGGATCAACACACTGCTTCCACTGACCGCCGAAAATCACAACAAAATAACAATCTGGATCAATGCATTGGATGAAACGGTATCAGTTACAAGGCATAGTTTTGATCCAGTTTTGGATATCTGGTGTGATGAAGATATGGAAAAATTAGAAATATCCCATTCAGAAATTGAAGCACTTTTGAAATTTGAGGATGAATATTTCAGAGCAAATTTTTCCTTGAAATAATATCTTTGCTGTCCTATCGGCATTACGGGGTTCAATTATTTCATTCATGTGCTTTAGGGAATTGGACTCTCCCCTGAAGCACAAAACCAGGTTGTCAAGTTGGTTGATTCATGCAGTTCGATTCTGCGCAACCTGTTTCTTGCAAGAAATAAATCCTCTACGAAACTATATTATATTGATTCCCGATTACCGGGAGAAAGGAGAAACATGGCAAAGAAAATAACAAAAGCTATGAGAGCAGATTTTAAACGTTGCGAAGAACTTGCCTATAAAATCATGGATGAATGCGGCGTTAAAATTCCATTTCTCACATGGGCTTCTATGACTTACGATGAATTATTGAATCTTGAAAAAGAACTGAAAAAACGGTAAGTAAACCGATTTGCTGTCCTATCGGCTATACGTGGAAATATACAGAACACTTATTCTAATCCCAGGGTGTTGCAGCACCCGTCCCACCCAGTCTTCCGTAGTAAGTATGTAAGCAAGCGGAATCTCGGACTCTCCAATTATACACTGGCCGGGAATATTTGGCAAGAATTAAGTGTTCTGCACAAAAAGGAAGGATTGATAATATGCACAAAATTAAAATAGTTACTAAAGGTGGACTTATTCCAAAGAAAGATCCAGTTGTTATACCAGAAATATATTTCGGTTCATTTTCAAACGACATCTCAACATTATTGACATATGAGGATTTATGCCGTTACAAGAAAAAACAACAACTTGCTACTGATTTATGGAATATTGGTTATTGCTTTTGCGTAGCCAAAACCAAAGGAGCATTCTACAATAATACTATTGCGTTCATTGCATATGATGAATATGAAGATTTTCCCGTATGGATTATTATTTGTAATAATTACAATAACCGAGTTCACTACGAATACTATGATGCAGCAAGCCAGAATAGAAAGTCAGAATTTTCTTGGGCTTTACCTGCTGTTCAAACAGACACACAGTTCAACAAATTTTTAAACTGATTATCAGATAAGACAGCTACACTTAATCTTTACTATAACAGTAAACACAGTAGAAAGGACAATTCAGCAATATAAGGAGAATAAAACAATGGTATCAGTTACATCACACGCAAAAAGAAGATTAAAAGAACGTTGCGGAGTATCAAAAAACTCTGCTATGGATATGGCAGAAAGAGCATTCAATAAAGGCATTTCTTTTGAAAATGCGAGTACAGATCTCAAAAAATATATCTCTAGTGTATATATTCGACATGAAAAAATCGGTGATAATATTCGCATTTATGGCAACATGGTTTATATTTTTGACAATCGCACATTGATTACAGTATATCCCATCCCAGAGAACTTATTAAATGAGATGGAGCGCATTGCAACATCTATTGATGATGCAGCAAATAAAGCATATCAGGAGTATACTACACCTCAAAATACATGCCCACCACCAAAGAAAGTTATTAGTGAATTTGATGCTACTGCTCTGGCAAGGAAATTATTTTCTAATGAAACACATACTCCATATAAATATTCAATAAAAGTTGACCACATTGGAAAGTTTCTTCAACTGAGCTTTGCAACACCTATTATGGCACAAAAATACAACGACATTATTGAAAGAATTGGAGAAGAATCCGGTTGGAGAGTAAAAATAAATGAACGTTGTAATACAGCTTTATTACAAACAGAATTTTTAATACTTTTCTTGCGAAATGGCATTGATTTTGTAAAACCGGCATTATTTTCAACTACCAACATAGCAGTAACCATTTACATAAAAGAATATCTTCCAGTTTGTGAAACTTTAAAACAGGAAATTTTCGACACATACGGTATAATCGTAAATTATGCAATTTGCTAATCTTTATTTACAACTATCTAACAATGAAAGAGGTATTAAACTATGAATAATGAAAAAGAACCTAAACTTACAACCGGTAAAATGGTCGTCCTTATTGCAATGGAGTTAATTGTTATCATACTGAACATTTTAAATCTTTGCACAAAATTCTGCAAATTGTACGAGGTAAAACATTATGATGAACATTGAAGCATTACGCCGTAAGGCAAGAAAACAGGGATTATTCATTCGGAAAAGCCCGAATCACATTACCGGCGGCTATATGATCGTAGACGAAAATAATGTCATTCAAGCTGGCGAACTCTGTGGATTATCCAGTGAAGAAGTTGAAAGATATCTTGAAGAATAATATTAAAGGGTGGCAAAACTGCTGCCCTTTATTTTTTACAAAATAAAAGATAAAAGAAATAAATGTTTACATAAAACTTGTTTTTTTATGACACACATTATATAATGTCACTATAAAGAGTGAGTAAGGAGCATATTCATATGTTTAATAGTAAAGCATTATTTGATAAAATGACTGCTGCTGGAATTACAGCATACAAATGTAAAACTAATCCAAATTTAAAAGGAATATCACAAAGTACTATTACTAGATTAAAAAAAGGTGAGGACAATATATCTATAAATAGCATTGAAGCAATTGCTAAAGCTATGAATATGCAACCTTTGGAATTATTACAAGATATTTGGACTATTGATCTTACAAATACTACGCCACAACACGATGATACGACTAAAGAGTAAGCCACAACGGTTTGCTCTTTTTATATTAACCGAAAGATAAAAGTAATAATGTATTCATATAACAACAAGCACAACCAACTCAACAACATGCAAGAATCCGCCCGGTTCTGGATTCCATAATTTCAATTCCGGATTTATCACTGTTTTCTCCAGATTTTTACATTATTTGGTTATATTATGTGCCAGAATTATAAGATAAAACAAATAAAATCTTGATAGATTTCTTTACTGCTATCCCACCGTATACGCCTTTGATGCCAGATTAAAGCATTTTGGGTTATATACAGGAATTTTCTCCACCCGTTCGCATTTCACTCATTATAAGGCTTTTAACGTCCTTACAGCATGGCTTGCCATGCGGCAGCAGTTGACAGTAAAAAATAGAAACGTGCATTTTTGACACATTCGCACAATAATTTTTGTTATAATCTGGCGGCTTTTCGCTTGAGTCATACGCCCATAGATGTTATAATTTTATTTGTACAATCGAACAGAAGCCGGATGTAGGTTTCGTTTTTATGCCCTCTATCCTAGTGAAAGGGGGTGCTGCCCTATGAATACAATGGAAGTCTTGACTTTATTGTTAGTAATTTTTACAGCATTGAGCTACATAGATCAACATAAAAAGAAATAGCATCCCACCGCCACAGTAAGATGCTATAACTTTATTTATACACTCTTTTGAGGGCAACCGGAACTTTGTGTCCGGTCATCTTCTAAGTAGATTATACAACGGGACTCTTGTTTTTTCAAGAGTCCTTTTTTTATTGCCCTACCCTCTGCCACACACCTATATTTTATGTGCTAACCAGGGTTCGGATTCCATGAAAAAATAGTTAATTTTATAACAATATTATTGATGTTTTTAAGGGAATAAACGGATTTGTTCGAGGATTTCCCTATATAGAGAAACTGATTTATTGATATCTCAATTCCCTATTCCCCTCTTTTCCCAAATCCCCTCTTCCCCTTTCAACCACCAAACAAATCAATATGCTTATTATCCGGGGAGTGGCAGAAAATAGCGACACGATAGTGTCAAGACTGCTACCATCTCACTTCTGTTTTCCCGCTTCCTTGCGCTTTCTCGCCTTATAAATATACAGTTCCTTTCCCAGAACATCATCCAGGGTGACAACCTTTCCAGCACACCAATCTTCAAATTTACGTGCCATTGTCTTGCTGAAGAAGAAATGCGGCTTTCTGGTATATGTCACATCCTCATATTTGCCGGTTCTGGGATTATGTATAGTATTGCTAAATGTGTCGCCGGGAATAAACTTGCCCCATGACTGAATCATAATTTCCTTTCCGGCAGCTAAACATTTTAAAATAGTTTTATAGTAACAACGCAAAATCTGATCTGCGCATTCCATGTTGCAGTATTTGCGGGGCATAAATCCCGCATTTTTCAGTTCTTGCGAGAAAATTTTTGTAAATTCATGTTTTGTAATTGTTTCCATGTTCTATCCTCTTGGTGGGATGTCCCCACCTCTAACTAAAGTGGTGTGCCATTGTAGAATCAAGAATATTTTGAAATTCTGCTTCTGATCGTTTCCAAAAGCCAGATTTACCAAGTGTATGATATGATCCGCTTTCTGCCGCTTCGAAAATTTCAGGCGTTGTAAAATAACTGGCAAATCCCCTTGAAGTAAATGCCGAGTTGGGAACTTCATATGATGTACCCTCATCTAAATAAACTTCGAAAGAAAGAAAATCCCCAGATCCTTGCAATGCAGTAGTCTGGGGAGAATTTCCAAGTGCTCCGGTACGTTCATATATAGTCGGATTTCCCTGGCTATAATATCCCTGAGTTTCTTCTTTCGTTTTCTTGAGCATCTTTGTTTGAGCTTCTTTCATGGCGGCTTTTGCCTCTTGCTGTATGGCTCTTTTTAAAGCTGCAATACTACTAAATGTTGCCATTTGTCTCATCTCCAACGAACATAGAAGTAAATACCTCTTCATCATTTTGTCCTTTCAAAAACGGATTTTCAACACGAAACTTTTCCATCTCTGCTCGATACATTTCTGCATACTTATTTTTTATCTTCAACATTGCAGACAAATGACCAATAAAGTAAACTTGTACGTACTTCACAATTCCATCAACATCCTGATACTCTGGAGGACACTGGCATACTGGTTTGTAATCTTCTAACATCTTAATCATAACACCAACCGGCTTTTCACCCTCTTTACTGCTGCTATCCTCCTGAAGCGGCTGTAAATTAGCTGATCGCATTGTACTAAGATACGTATTCATAAGCTTTGTATAAATATCAACATCGCATTCTTTAATAGCGGTGTTCATTTGCAATTTGATGATACAAAGTTCTCTAACAAGTGCTTCTTTCGCCCTATCAATAACCACCCTTGCACGCCAATCATCATACATATCATTCAGAATAGCATATTCTTCAGGAGAAAATCCATATCCCCAAACCGATACAGCTTTTCTTACATTTTGGGAGTCATCGTGTTTTTGTACATCTTCTACTGTATCAATTGTTTCTGTGGTTTTCTCAACGATAGTATCACTGTAAGTTTTCCCATTATATTGAAAAAGCTGCATCTTTTTAATATATGCAGCCATAATATTTTCTGTGTTTTTCTCCAATACTTTTTCAAGCGCTACAACATCATAGTATATATCAAAGATCTGACACATACGCTCCATTGCTTTATATGAGTTGCTAAACTGCTTCACATATCGGCTATAAAGCTTTTCCGTGCATTCTTTGCAAATCCTGAAGAATCCTTTATTTCCGGCATATATCGGGGAATCTGAATAAAAAAAGTTTCCTGACTGATGCTCATACTCTTTACCACAGCAAGAACACAATGGATTATCTTTCAACTTTTTTCGCGTTTCTATCCTTATATCTTCCATGATATCACCTCAATAATAATCTTGCCAGTTTATGTCTGAATTTGTTTCCCCAAGTTGCTCTTATAACCTCTTCTCGCATTAGTTTCATTTCAGCAATTAAGTTTTCATAATTTTGTCGTAATCCTTGAGTTTCTTTGAGGAGCTGTTTCCATTGCTGCGCATCCTTTAAAATCTCTTTAGATGTTCTTTCATTTAAAGTTTCCTGAACGATTTCAACGAATCTCTCATCATCTTTTAATTTTTCAATAATATTTTTATAATCTTCCATAACAATCTCCTTTTTATAATGAAAAAGAGCCATATGCGTTAACATACAGCCCTTTCAGTTTCTAATGATTGAATCTTTTGTTCAAGCAATTCTATCTTTTGTTCAAGTAATTCTATTTTACTTTTTGATTTTTCTAATTCATCAATGCGGCGATGTGCTTTTTGTGTCATATATGTGTTAAATGGTATAAATTCATTATACGATAAACCATATACATAACCATCTTCATATGATTGAGACTCATCACAAGACACTATTGAGCAATTTGACGCGTCAAGTCCAACTGTTTTTAATGATTCCTCTACTTCTTGTGCCACAAATCCAAAATGAATACCGCTATCTTCATCATGCAACACTTTATACTTCGTTGGCTTTAATGACATATACATATCGTAAAAATCATCATTCAATATGCATTTATCAATTTTGAATCGTCCATCTGATAATTGCTGCATACCATCTCTGGTAACAACTTTGTACCAAGGATGCGTGCTTCCACCATTTCCACCTAAGTATAATCTATACGTATCTCCAGCATTATTGGCTAATGTCGGACAAAATGCGTAATGATTGCTATTGCTTCCTTCATAAAAATCTGCGGAATATCTTGAATTATATCCAATATTAAAAGTAGATCCAGATAAGTATAGTCCCTTTCCGGCATAATAACTGCTGCCGCCACCTCCAGCATTATTAATTGCTTCGGTAATTGCAGCTTGTGTCATAGTACCATCTGTGTTATTTCCTGCCCTAGAATACAAACACATAACTCCATAGGTACTTGCATTTGCCAGATCGTAAGTTTTTCCTTGTGTAACACTTCTCCAACCTATATTTCCGCTATCGTCAGCTACAAGATACTGTGATGCAGAAGAATAGTTTGGCAAATACGGAATACTAACAATTGTATCGCTATTTCCTAATTGTATAGATGAACCACGCAATATGGTAACATAATCTTTTTCACTTATTATCACTTGATTACTACCATTACAGTAAATTCCTGTAACTTCTTTATTATCTCTATTAACAAGATCCCATCCGCAACCATTAGACATATGAAGTGTTCCATCAATAGGGCTTTTGACATATCTGTTGTTGTCTTTAGTAGTCCCGGTCAAACTAATCTTGCTGTTTACAATTTTGATACCAGTACCAGGAGTATATTCCTGAGATAATTCTCCGCCACCACTACCATCTCTATATCCAACATTTCCACTGCTATCAATAACGAGATATCTATTTGAAGATTTTGCGGGTATTCCAGAGAATCTAACTGTATCACCGTTTGCATACAGATTTTTAGTCCAAACTTGCATCCACTTATGGCTTTTTGTTCCAAGCTTAATTGATTCATCGTAAGTCAATGTACTATCATTTACATCGCCTGGAATAAGACACAATCCACTATCTGCCGCAACCTGTAGTCTTACAGAAGCAGGTGTATCTTTACTTATAGTCGTGAGTTCGACATATGTTGTATCTTGAGTTGTAACGCAATTTACAGAAGAATAATTATTTTGTCGGTTGCCTGTGTTAAAATACTGTGAAGCCACAATGGCTCTTCGAGAAAATTTAGAATCACTAGACGTTTTATCTATAAACGCCGCCCAGGATTTAGAATCATTTCCGATGTATAAGTCTACATATCCATCGTCCGGCTCCCAATTATCTCCACACCAGATAGCTTTTATAGACTTTCCTAAACCGCTTGCATATATCTTGTAACTGTCTTTTGCAAACATATTTTGGGCAACAACATCACCAGAAATATCAACGTCGCTTGCTGTAAGCTTACCACTGGCAGTAACCTGGAAAGAACTATTGCAGCTTATTCCGTATTTAGGAGAAATATATACACCAGAGCCGCCAAGCGCATTCTGTCCCGACCAAAGAGAATAATTATCAATATTAAATCCGCCGATTTCACCAGAAGTCGAAACAATCTTTCCGGAAAACTCACCTTCCTTTGCGATGAGCTTACCTTCACTTGTAATTTGTGCGGAAATTGTGCCACTTTTATTTGAAATAAGAAGCTGACCGCCTTTGATATTTGGGGCGATTACCCATTGGCTATCAATATAGGTACTCTTCAAAATACCATTTTTTATAGTATTGGCAGTAGTATCGTCAGTATACTTATTCTGTTTTGTCCAGTCTGTTTCGACATATGACTCACCGTTTTTTCTTGCAGTAGTACAAGTGAGAATATCTCCGGAACTGCCAACAAACCAAAGATCGCCCTTGTTATATGGCGGTTTAGGCTGTGCGGTAAATATCTGACATTTGCTATCAATTTTGCCCCACACTTCATCCGGAACAGTTCCAGCAACAGGACTCCAACCAGTTCCATTGTACATAAATGTTTCGTTAGTGGCGGTATCATACCACAAATCACCGATATGTTTCTTCTTATCATCTGCGGTTGTCCATGCAGTTGACGGATCTGTTTCCTGATACCAGGTGTCGGCTTTTTCATCAATCTGACCTTTTACTGTCTCTAATGTTTCCGCATATTCACCCTTAATAAAGGAAATCAATGATGAATCATCCGTATATTTTGTGGCTTTTTCCCAGTCGGCAGAATCAAAGTTTCCAATAGAACGGGATATTTTACATCTCATTAAATCGCCAGATGTTCCCTGAGTCCACAAATCACCGATATCATAAGGCGGCTCTGGTTCAGTTACAAATACACGACGTTTTCCATCTGCTGTATCTTTTGCTTTTTCAGCAGTTTCCATAGCTTTAGTGATATCAGTATCTTGAACTAACTGCCACTTCCAAGTAGCCCCATCCAACAGGAAACGATATGCGTAACCTTTTGTTTTCCAGTAGAATAAATCACCTATATGTTTCTCACGTTCGGTTGTACTTGTCCACTCAGAAGCCGGATAATTCAGCAACGTCGGTTCATAATCATAGTAAAATGTTTCAATCTGTCCATCTACTTGATTTTGCAGATCCTTGATATTCTTTGTATAAATATTTTCTACGAAATTAGTGAGTTCAGTGTTATCCGTATATTTATTACGTTTTTCCCAGTCAGAAGCTACATAATCGCCACTATCTCTTTTCTTTATACAGGTCATAATATCAGAGGTCTTGCTGTCAAACCAAAGATCTCCCACATTATAAGGTGGTTTAGGCTGCGAAACAAAGATTTGTGCTTTTCCATCAATTTTATCAAAGACTTCATCTGGTGGAGTAGTCTTGGTAAGTTCCCATGAATTTCCATTGAAAATATATGTTTTCTGGTCATTTGTGTTATACCAAAGATCTCCCTTATGTCTGGCTTTTAACTCATCAGTAGTCCAGTCTACAGAAGGATCGCCGGATTGATACCATGTTTCAGCCTTTTTATCATCCTGGCTTAAAAGATAATTATATTTCTCATTAAGTGTGTCATTCAAAGTCTTGAATAACTTACTCATAGAATTGGATTTTCCATCTTTGTCAGTGCCAATTACATTGTCCCATGAGATAGAAGCTCCACCACCAAGAACAATATTTCCGTTATCGTCTATATAAAGCTGGCGTTCATAGGTTATGTTTCCTTCATCATCTGTTATTTCTTTTTTAATGGTGAACACATTTTTGTTATATGTGTTGGTGGTTACTATAATTCCGTTTTTGTCCATTTCAATAGACTTTTCTTCATTGTAGATTCCCACTTGTGATGAGAGGATAAGATTGCCTACAAGGGTATCAGCTATTATGCCGTAACCTTCTTTATATGCTTTATCTTTTGGATCAAAATAATAAAACTGACCTACACCAGCCTTGGCGGTTTTCCAACCGTCATTTGTTATATATAGACCATGATTTATTATTTTTAACTGGCATGGATTATAGTCATTCAAGATATCGTTAAATTCCCGGCATAATAAACCATGTTCATCCCATGTAATATCCTGATTATCGGCACTGCTTACAATCTTGGTGTTTGTCATATCCAGACCTTTCAAGATCATGTCAGACATTTTCTTTGAGAAATTTGAGTTCATGTCGGATTGTCGCACAATACTTCCATATGAAGTCGCCATATTAGAAGCTTGATCCAAGATACTCTTTATATCAGATGCAATATCTTTCGCTGAAATAACATCAGAAAATGTAACATCAATATTTTGAGACGAAGCAAAATCAATAGTATACTCAATAATTCTTAATTGGTAGATTTCGTCGTCAATCTGTATTGTGATCCAGTTACCGTTTTTAAATGAGTTTACAATTGGTGCAAATTCGCGCATTCTCAGGAAGTTTTTTAACGTACCAGTGATAGAGTGCTGCAAAGTAGCAGATTTATACAGTTCTTTTGTCGCAACATTGATAAAATCAAATGCGTTCTGAAAGAGTTCTGTATTGTCCAAACCATCAGAGATGTAATTGTCATTTGAGTATTCATCCATTCTGAGAAATGCACAAAATTCTTTATTTAGTTCATCTCCAATAAATTTTTGGAAATTCAAAGTATCTTGAACATCGCCTATGATTCTTTCAATTTCTATTTGCACACCATCCTGTATTAATTCGTTCTGGTTGTTGTATTTTCCTTCAACAGTATATACTTCATCTTCACGAACTAAGATTTCATCCTGAATGGCATTAAGCTTGTTGTAATACGGGACATATAAGCTGTCGTATATCGCCTTTGCATTAATAGCATTGGAAGTAGTAGCAGTGGAAGAATCCGAAGCCACACCTTGTTGTACCATTATGTCAATACAGGACTGACAGCATTTCTGAAATGTATTCAGACTGTCAAGACAGTATTTCTTAAGTTCTGATTTGAAAACAGTTAAATCTTGTTTGAAAAGTCCTACAATATCATAATAATTATCATCACTCTTATTGAGTATCTTTTCGATTCTCTGTCTTACATATTCTTCATAATTTTCATTGATACCAATTGAAACAGGAGAAGAAGTGTAAGTATCATCTTCATCAGAATAACTTTTAAGGTTGAATTTTCCTCTCCAAACATCATTTGAAAGAGTCGTTTCTGTTACTGTAATTTTAAAAGAACCCTTGACAATAGATTGTGCAAGAGAAATCATGATATTATTTGCAGTTGAAACAGACAGATTCTTTAATGATGTTGTGGCGGCACTTGATGGAAGATTTTCCATAAGATATTCACCTTGAGATTTTGCACTATTGTCCGGCTTTGTGATATTTGGCATCAGCTTATTTTTAAGGAACTGAACCATATCAATTGTATCGAAATATGTCTGCATCAATTTTGGATAGCCAGTAATAGGAGATTCAATCTTTTTTAAAGAATCATCATATTTAATATACTTTGTGACAATGGCATTGTAGTTATTTACAAAAGAAGAATCTATATCGAAATTATGTGTTTTCTGATATTCTTCGTATAACTTGTCATATGCAGATAATTTTTCTTGTAATTGTTCGGACATATCTGAACGTACCGCATCACTGAAATAATAAATATAATCACTACCATTCGGATTACAGGAACGGATGGCAGCAGTCATCAAATCATCTCCGGCAGTAAGTTTAAAACAGTTCTTCACAGAATCAGCATCAGTAGTATAAGTGACTTCCTCTACTAAGTTATCCCTTGAAATGAATACGTTCGTATATTCACCATATCCATTTGTTACATTTGTGCTTCCGCATTTTGGACATTTATCTACGAAAGTATCTCTATGTCCACAGTCTTTACAGTTAGCTTCAAGATCGTACACAGAAATTGTTCTTTCTGGTTTTCCATTGGCATCGCTGCCACAACCAAAGACAAAAAGACAATTTAATTCTTCTGCGACTTCTTTCAGTGCATCATATATTGACTTCTTATCAAAAGTAAAAGTCCTCTGAATATTCATCAGACTTATATCAATGTGGGCGAATCTGTAATGCGGGGCTTTCTCGGTAAGTCTGTTTACTAATGAAGCCTCCGGATGATCTGGATTATAAAATGTTGTTGGGATTTTATAATCATCTCTGGAAATATCTGCTTCTGTATTGATCTCAATATTATAAAGCATTATCTGAGATAATTCAGCTTCGCCTAAAGATTTACCAGTTATAAATTTTATATCTTCGTTTTCTTCACTAATTTTCACATATATTTCAAACCACATATCCCACTCAGGAATCCACATCAGCTTGAAATCTTTTATGTCATTCCAACATCTTAAAGTATTTCTGTTTAATTCCTTGTGAGCATTGAAAGAAAATTCAGAATAACTATTCATAGCATGTTTTGTAACAATGTCAGTGACGTTAGTAATATTACTGATTTTATCGCCACTTTTGTTCGCTAAGACGAATGTAATATCCTCTACATTACCAGAGGTATCGAAATTCAATCTATGTATATTCACTTATGTTTATCTCTCCTATATCAAAAGGAGTTATATGCAACCTGTACATATAACCCCTTTACTTTAAAATCTATGTCCAAATTTGTTAAGAGATCTGTTTTTAGATAAGGCATTGATGGTCATGTCTTGTATCATTGATTCAAATTTAGTATCATGCTGCATTTCTCTTACAAATTCATTGTAATTTTTCACATTTGGAAAATTCATTTGCGCCTCAACTTTTACATTGTTGGTTGCACTACTACCCTCTCTCATTCCAATAGGGACAGAAAGTTCACTATCAATAGCTCCATTGATAAATCCAGATGGATCATTCATCATATCCCAGAGATTCTTTGTCGCATCAGCATCAAGAACCATGTCACCACGTTCAAACGGTGTGACAATAGCACCATCCCTTTTGCGGATAAGAGACTCTGTTCCAAGTTCCTGAGTCCAACCATATTGGTCACTTGGAATACTCTTTGATCCAGAAGCATATCCTTTAAGCTGACTAAGTTTTACCCAACCAAGTTCAGTGCCATCTGAGGCATCAATACAATAAGGATATTTAGAACCCTTATTAATACGAGTAATCTTAACCTTTTTACCAAGGTAATAATTACCAGTTCTTCCAGACCCATCGGAAGCGGCATGATATACACCAGAAGCATAAGTAACCTTGTCACCTACTTCAGCTTTATTGTTACCTGTTTTTGTTTTGTTTGGTTTCTTCTTTGGTTCGTCAGGATCAACCAACACAGCGTCCTTAATAGAATCCTTATCACTGACTTTTGGCGGGTCTGGTGTAGGATTTCCTTCTGCAACATTATTTTTATCAGGTTTTTGCTCTACTTCTTCGAGTTCACCAGTCACAGGATCTTCCGTTTCTTCCTGTACTTTTTGGACTAATTTCCCAGCCATAGAATCAATGGCGTTAATCATTTCTTGCTGTCTCTTGTAAATATCATCAATCGCAGAACTAACTCCAGTCATAGTGGAAGAGAAGTTACTATCATATGCGGCGATTACGCCATTCACGTCATTTGTAGCATTCCATACATTCTGCATTTCAGTAGACAGATCATAACCAACACTTGCGGCTTCTGTTCTCAGTGTATCTGAAATTTGAGATGCATTACTATTTATTTCTGAAATCATATCAGAAAGCAGACCATCAATATTATCCAGTCGCTTATTAAGAATTTCTTCATACTCATTTTTAAGATTATCAAGTAATTCCTTCTGATCCGAAATAAATTTCTCATACTGCGTATCTTCTAAGTCCTCTTGCGCATCTTTAAGACTGTCTTTTAACTCTTGCAGTTTAGCTTTATTTTCTTCTGAGTTGTCGCCCTGTAATGAAGCAAGCTGTTTCTGAAGAGAAGCGATTTCCTCTGTTTTCTCACGAATTTTCTTCTGATAATCATAGAGGTCTTTCTGTGCCTGGATTGCGTCAAGATACTTGTCAATCAAGTCTTGAAGAGAATCTAACTCATTTTCGATACCATCTTTAATCAGATCCTTCATGGCATCTTTTTCATTCTCAGCAGAAAGAATAGATTTTTGCTGTGCATCTACCAGCTCATTTTTACGGTCAATGAGTTTCTGGTTATATGGATCTTTTGCAAGTTCCTCGCTGATTCGCAGCATTTCTTCCTTATACTTATCAGCTTGTGCCATGTAGGTATTATAATTAACACCATGTAATCCGAGAGTGGCAAGTCCCTGTTCAGTCATCTTACCATCATCATCGAACATATCTTTGTGACTCATAAGGTCAATCATGAAATCTGACTCACTGGTGATTCTGCTAATAGAATCCTGTAATTGGTCAAACTGTTCCCATTTGAGGTCACGAATAGAAGCTTGCAGTTCAAAAACTTTATTTTCAGCTTCGGCAAGGCTGTTTGCCACTTGGTCAACAGAATCTTTCATTTCGTAATATTCTTGAGTGCCTTTTGTAATGTCCCCATTCTGTACGGCAGCTTCAAAATTACGTTTCATTGCCTTATATTTCTCAGAGAGATTATCGACAATAGATTGTTCCTGTTCGATCTGTGCTTCATAGAATTTTGTACTCAGGTTATACCCTTGTGTCTGCATTCTATCCATATATGTTTCAATCATGGAACTTCTGTTTTCCCATTGAGACATAAATGAATCATAGTAAGCGGCAATATTATCAAGTTTCTTTTTGGCATTCTCTACGATTGCCTGTGCATATTCGGCTTCGGCATTAGCCGCTTCTTTTGTAGCATCAGCCAAAGCATCTTCCTGAATTTTGAGTTTCTTGCTTAAATCAGTTGCATTGGCGACCTTTTTATTATAAGCCTCAATTTTTTTCAAAACTTTAGGATCAGAGATACCAGTAGTGCTTACTTTCTTTCCGGCTTCGAGTGCCGCTTTTTGCTTTTTAGTCAATTTGGAAGTAACTGATTTGTCGGAAAGCAGTTTCTTCTGTGCTGATTTTTTACTTGCATTGGCAGAGTTAGATTTTTTCAGCACATCATTATAGTCTTTATTTACCTGTTTCAAGGCTGACTGACGCTGTTTGTTCTGTTCTTTAAGATTTCTTGTTTCCTGTGTAAGAAGCATATTTTGATAAACATAAGCTTTCTTACCATTTGTAGTAGCAAGAATCTGTTGCTCTTTTGTAGAACCTGAATATGCTTTATTCTTAGTATCTTGCGCAGCATTCAGATTTTTCAACGCCTTTTCGTCTGCTTTTTTGGCTTTATCATATTCTTTCTGTGCTTCGTTCTTTTCTTTTGCATCCGTATTATATTCCTTGGCTTTAGCTTTCAAGGTACTTGTCATACCAGACGTACTGACTGTTTTCCCAGCTTTCACTTTAGATGCAATAGTATTTCCCTGTTTCAGAGATTTATTATATGATTTAGCATATTTCAGTGCTTCGCCTTTTAAGCCTTTTGTGCTAATTGGCTTCCCTTCACGAATCGCACGTGCTATTGTATTATATGTTGCCTTATCTGTTGTAGATTTCGCAGCTTTTTTCAATTTTTTCGCGATGGAAGAGGTCTGTTTCTTATTCGCATTGATAAGATTTGTGCCAGTTTTTTCGGCATCAGTTGTTGCAGATTTCAAATTCTTGCTTGCTTTTGAACGTGTTGACTTTGTTTTGTTTCTGGCAGTCGTAGCCTTGTCCAAATTTTTCTGAGCATTTGCAAGTGTCGGATTATCTTGTTTAATCTGATCCTGTAAATGACCAAGAGTAGATCCACCACCAGTAATAGCACCATAAACATTATCTAATGATTCATATTTAGATTTTAATTTGTCGATTGCTTTCTCAGCTTTTTCAATCGGCATATTCGCCAGAGTATCATATAATTCAAGCAGATTATTATTTAATTCTTGAATTGTATTTTTGCATTCGATGGCAGACTCATAATAACTCTGGAAGTCTTTGATATCTTCTGACAGTTTCTTTCCGGAATCTGTAGAAGTATCAATATCCTCGATTTTAAGCGCACCATTTTTTACTAACTTTTTATATTCTTCGCTAAGTCCAACAGAATTAGCTTTCTTCATATAAGTATCATATGCTTCTTGATTTGCAGTAAGCTGCTTATCAATAATCTTCATCTGTTTCTTTAATACAGCAGTTTTAAAGGCAGAAGATACGTAGTCAGTAATTTGGTTTGCTGCATATTCAAAAGTATTTGCAAGTCTGTCTAACTTGATTTTTACGAAATCAATTGTACTCTTAGATTCTTTTGCTGATTTTGTGTTAGAATCTGTAGCGGATGTATTTGCATTTACAGAGTTAGTGTTAGCCCTGTATGCGGCGGTGCTGCCACCACTTGAAGAACCGCCAGAAGATGAGCTTCCAGATGATGAACTGCCTGAACTAGATGAATTGAGTTTATTCCAAGGGTTTCGTCCAGTTCCAGAAAATCCAGTGCTGAAAGCATTTGCAAGTGGAGATAGGTCACTAAGGCTTCCTTGTGCATAGGCTCTAGCATGACCAGGTATAGCACCATATTTTAACAAAGCTTCTGTTTGTGCGGCGGAGAATATCATATCTCCCTTTTTAAGATTTGCAATATGTGCGCCACCAGGAATCATAGACCAAATGCCATTACGAACAATGGATTCAGAATGACCATTAATAATTTGCTCATTTACCAATGCTTTTTGATCTGCTGGAATGGTAACACGACCATCACCATAAGCCGGGAAATCACTAAGGCTTCCTTGCGCAAGTGCTCTAGCATGGCTCATTGCTAACATAGTTCCATCAGCAGCAGGCTTAATAGTATTGGTAGAGTTATTTACAATATTGTTTGTAATTGAAGTGACAGTAACGGTTTTGCTATGTACACTATCAATAGCAGTAGCCAATGCGTTTACCGAATCCGTACCAAGAACAACTGCAGATACAGTAACGGTTTTTCCATATAGCTTAGCAATAGCAGAGAATAAATCATTTACATCCGGTGTGCCATTTACAGTAGCAGTCACATCGACGCTTTTACTATTAACTTTTTTGATGGAATCAGCCAAAGCTTGCACTTGATCTGGAGATCCACCAACAGAAGCATTAACTTGAGCATCTTTGCTTTCTACCTTTTTAATGGAAGAACCAAGTTGTTGAATCTTATCAACATCACCTGTTGCAGTAACATTTACAGTTACATCTTTGGTTTCATCTAATGAATCTAGCTTTGATTTAAGATTATCTAATGCCGAATCATCTACAGTTACATCAATATTTTGATCTTTACTTGAAAGCTCTTTGAATTGACTATCATCCAATTTCACAGTGATCGGAATATCTCCGTCCGCCTCTTTTAAAGCCTCTAATTGAGATCTGGCTTCTTCTACTTGGCTTGAATCAATTTTAAGTGTTTTCTGTAAATCCGCATCTGACATTCCGAGAAGTTGATCTACAGTAGCACCACCTTCTAACTGCGCACCAATAGAAAGCATGATTTTCTGAGATTGTAATGATTCAATTTCACTGTCAAGTGCGGAAATAGCCTGTTGTCCCTCTTCTGTATTGGCACTAACACTGATTTCCTCACGTTTTCCAGTTAATTCAGAAATTTTAGAATCCAATTGGTCAATTGACATAGAAGCTTTATCATAATCAAGATCTATTCCAGATAATAAGCCACCACCAGATTCTCCACTTGTTGAACTTTGCAGTTCTTTTAATTTGTCCTGGGTAGCCGTAGAAGTTTCTTGAAGCTGTTTTAACTGCTCGTTATAATTTTGTACATCTGAAGAATCAAACTTAACCTGAACGTCTGAATCGGCAAGTGCCTTTCCTAAAAGTTCTACGAAATCTGTAGTTGTTCCAAATGCATCTGCCACTTGCTGTATTTTGTCACCAGTCAGGTCAAAAGCATATGTTCCATCTTCACCAATTTTTACAAAATCATCACCCAGTTTTGATGCAACATCATCCATAAAGTCCCATGCACCTTTAGATGTAAAGTTTCCATCTTCATCAAAAGTCATATAATCTTTAAGACTATGGCTTGTTCCTTCGATGGTTTTATCAAGCTGTGCATAAGCATCTATAGAATCTTGGATTCTGTCAGTTCCAAGAAGTAAATCAAGATAGCTGGTTACAGAATCGTCAGTTACCCAACCTTCCTGAATTAATTTACCGATGCTATCATAACTTTTTGCAACATTCTCAAATGAATCACGTTCGTTTGCAGAAGATGTGGCGTTAACAAATTTATTATATGAAGATGTTATACCATCATATTCGTTAGCAAGTAATTTTAACGATTGAAGTTCTGATTGAAGTCCGTTGATTACATCTTGAGATTTGTTATTGGCTTGTGCCTCATTAATTTCTTTTTGCTTATCGGCAATAGCTTCTGCAAAATTATTCTTGGTTTGAAGTTCTAATTCCTCATTATACTCTTTTAAAGCTTCGGTATTCAGATGAACGCCTGTTGCTGTTTCTTCGAAAATTGATGCTGGATCAAAATTATCAAGGTCTTTGAAAGCAGTAGTAACATTATCAATATCTTCTGTTGTAAGACCTGTTGCGGAACGTGAGTCACTAAGCGCACTAAGAAGATTTGTCTGTTTTTCTTTAGCCGCATCGAGTGCGGTGGTCATTGTATCTACCGCTGAAGCTGTTTCTGTCGCTGAGTTACTAACTTCTTCGCCAGTAGTAGATGCTACTATACCCAAACCAGACAGTGTATCAGCAAGCTTTTGTACTTCTCCGCTTGAAGTATCAGAAATCAATCCGCATTCTACTGCAGCATCAACCAATGCATTAACTTGGTCTTTACCTTTTTCAACACCATCAGTCTCAAATGTATATCTGAAATCTGTATCTGTCAGTCCAAGGTCTTTTAGAGCATCCGCATTTTTCTTGACTTCTTTTCCAAATTTGGAAGTATCATTTCCTGATAAAGCTTCATTAAATTTATTCGCAGATATAGCAGATTCATTTAACTGGTCTTTTACCTCTGCAAACTGATCTGCAAACTGAGACATATCAGAATCTTTCAGCAACGATTGTACGGCAGTATCAACCGCACCAAACTCTGTCGCAGCTTGTGCAATCTTATCAGAATCACCATCTGATAACGCATCATTATAATTCTTAACGGCTTCTGTATAATCATTCAGCCATTTAATAGCAGTCTGTTCCTTACCAGATGGTGCTTTAAATAAATCTTCGTCTGCTACAAGTTTTGCCTGTTGTGCCTGCTTATATAAATCTCCATACTTATCCAAAACCTCATTCGCTTTAGATAAACCAGCAGAAGCATTGTCACTCATAAGGTCAAGTGTGTCTGACTGTCCGAATTGCTTTTCTATATCAGAAACATCTGTCATAAAATCATTCAAGGCTTCTTTGGCAGTAGACGCATCAGCATTGAAATGGACATCCATTGTGATTCCGTCTGCTTCCAACTCGGTCTTAAATACATCATCACCGTATTTATTCTGTAAATCTTTAATGGATTTCTTGATTGCTTCTGATTCATCAGAACCATTATCAAAGAACTGCCCCAGATAAGTATGTCTATCTTTTTCTATCTCTTTTTGAGCTTTCTCAATACCTTTTTTATTCTCATTCTGGAACTGTTCCGCCTGCTTTTGAGACACTTGATCTAATAAAGCAATCTGTTCTGTCAAAGAACCATTGATTAAATCAATACCTGCTACCTGACTTCCATAAGATTCTGTTAAAGCTTCCTGTATGGAAAGCAGTTCACTTTTTGTGCTGGCTGCTTCCTGTTCAGATAATGTACCCGAATCTAAAGCAGCTCTAAGCTCCGTAATCTTATCAATCTGCCCTTGAAGATTTTCGTTGCTACTCTCCCACTCATCGCCCGCCTGTTTCGCAGATTGTACCATCTCTTCTACAGATTTTCGATACGCAGATACTGCCGCTACTGCCCCACCAACGGCAAAAGATGCAATTCCTACCGGTGATGTAAATGCAGTTAGTAACTTACTCCAATTACTTGCAATCAAACTAAAAACTTGTGATCCACCAGCTACTCCCAGTGTTGCAATTGCTCCCTGCAGAAGTCCAAGATTATCTACCACACCTGCGATAGATGTGGCAAAATCCAACATTCCCTCAAGTGCTTCTTCTGGAAGCGCATCAGAATAAAGTTTTGTCATTGTGGCAGACAACTTTTCGAGTTTACCATTGATGGAATCAGCACGTTTATCATTTATCTCCATTGCCGTTCCATTGGAGTCAAGAGCATCCTGCTCTAACTGTAAGGCTTTGTTATAAGAATCCATAGCAGCTATGAAAATATTTTTCTGTCTTGTGCCCGCCGACATTTCCGCCACATATGACTTTTGAGAATGATTCAGTGTTCCCCACACCTTATTAAGATCATCCAGTGTATCACTTACATCACGCAAGTCACCATCTGCACCACGAACAGAAACACCTACACTTTTAAACGCTGCTTCTGCATCTGACATTTCAGCATCTGTAGTAAGCCCATCCTTACTACGAGAAATTCTTGAGAAAATTGTCTTAAATGCATTACCAATGACTGATCCTGACTGCCTAGTCTTTTCTGCTGTTGTTGATACCAGTGCTGCATATTTTTCAAATGACATTCCTGCTTCATTTACAACTGAACCAGAAGTTGCAATTGACTGAGAGATTGTGTCACAACCTTTTGAGAAATCTAATGCAATCTCAGAACTAAGTTTTTCAACCGTATCCGCAACATGCATCGCTTGATCTTCCGCCATATCAAACTGATTCAAGATACCTTGAATAGCATCAGCAGCGGCACTTGCTTTCATTCCTGAAGCGGCTGAAAGTAATACGGTCGGCTGTGCTTTTGTAAGCATAGATGCAGCGGATTCGTTCTCGTTCGCATAAATCGTAATCGCATCTGTCACTGTCTTCGTATATGTAGACAACTCTTTTGCCATACTAATAGACTGCTGCTTTAACGAGTTGAGTGATGCATCCGTCATGTTACTCATGGTCATATTAACCAGCGTCATAGCTTGATTAAGATCTGTAACAGCTTTACCAGCACTTTCGATTTGGCTTCTTATTGCACTTAATGTATCAGATTTAAGTCGCATAGTTGCCATATCTTTTAGACTTACTGAAAGTTTATTTGCATTCCCTTGTGTCTGCTGTATTGAATTATTCAAGCTATCAACGCCATTACCATTGACTGTAGCCTGGATATTAACTTTTCTATCCTTTCCGGTAAGCGCGTTAAGCTGCGCTTCCGCTTTAGAAGTATCAACATTCGCGGTAATTTTCGCATTAAATTCGCTCATGCTTTACATCCCCCGTTCTATCAGCTTATAAGCTGTAAATTGTGTTTTTCTTAAAATCATTTCAACCTCTTTTATATTTACCTCTAATTATGCGAAACTCCAAGTCTACTGGTTTTCCTCCATAATTTATCAGGCAATCGTAATACTTATAATCATCTTCTATCGCATCTGGCTCTTGTCTGAGTACATCAGCCAATGCATAAGGATCAACTCCCATACTGAATGCAGCAGAAACAAAGTCCATATCTTCATATAACCCACGGTGACATACACCAATTTCGCGCACTGCATCTACTGTTTTATGTATTGTTTTTGGTAAATAGGTTAAATTTGTGGCAAAATCTGTCCCATATTCCCTTTCCTTATGATTAACTTTTCTCTTATGATGCACTTCAATAATTTCATTTCCGCGAATCCAATTCGGTACATTTACAAAAGCAGTTGCAACTAAATTATGGATCATGAACATCTTCGGCTTTCTGCTACCGCTCAATGTGCTATATGTCACAACCGTTTCATAGCCATTTATAAAGAATGTTCTAATTAGCACTGCCGTTCCGTTTCTTCTTTTACTTGCTAATCTTGCATGGTTAGAAATAAACCAGCCCGGTTGTGCTTTTACGGGAACAAATCTTTCATCTGGTGAAATAAGTCCGCCAATAGCTTCTATATCCTTTTTAGTAAATCTCTTATAGTTTTTCTTCATATTTTCTCCATATATTAAAAAAGCAGTGCCTATGCAAGGCACTGCCACAAAATTACAATTTTATTGATTCACACGTATCCATTTTTTACTGAGATATTGGCAAAAACTCTCGACATCTCGCTACTAAGATATCATGCTTCCAGCCAAGAAACTCTGACCAATTTATATCAGACATATAGTACAAGCACATACGCGCTTCACTTGTAGTTCGGATTAGCTCACGAACAACAACATCTTCCAATTTCTGTCTGTTGGAAAGTTTCAAAACATCCATAAGTGCTTCTTTGCTAATATGACGTGTTTCATCATCTTTACGGAAAAGATATTTATACATCTCCGGATCACAAATCTTTAATCCAGCGTGATCTCCCAACCCATCAGTACCAATGAAGAAAAAGTTTTGTCTCAAAATTTCTTCCTCAACCTGATCCACGGTAAGAAGTGCGTAACCTTTAGCACCAGCCGGGATCGTAATATCTTCACGTATGACACCAGAGTGAAAACTAATATCCCATGCGTAGCAATTGTCAACTTTTACTCGATCATTTCTTTGAAATTCTTTTACATTTCCCATATTCTTCTATTCTCCTATTATTCAAAAATTGTATCAAAATTATCATTTTCTTTATCTTCCATCAGTCCTGCGGTGATCGCAAGATCATACTCGCATTTGCTCAGAGGTCTGTCTTTTTCTTCTTTGGATGCTTCTACGACGCTTATAGCATCCGGCGTACCAAAGATGTCGTCAAAGTCAGATGTACAGCTTTCAACTTTTTCTTTACCAAAGACATCATCAAACTCGCCGCGCGCCATATCAAAAGCTGTCACAAGCGCCGCATCATCAGCGGGCGCGATGGATATAAGGCTATGTCCGATGTAATCATAAATCATAGGGACGCGTCCTTGTTCTTTCCAACCGTCCTCATAGATGATTTCGCCATCATTATCCTTTGTGCCAGAAAACTCCACGCTTCCATATACCGGACTTCCACTCTCAAGCTGCTTTTCAAGCCACTTCACAAAGTTTGGATAGCGGCTTTCATTTATGTAGCCTGTGGCACATAAGCAACGTCGCATCTCTCCATCTATTTCAACATCTTCGATACTCCAATCTTCAAATGAACCTACTTGGACAGAATCTTCAAATACTGGCATGTTTTTTATATGTCCAGTCAGTCCATGTCCATAAGGTACATCTTTATCGTCATCAAGAAACTCAGCGCACAGTGGCATACCTTTTACACTATCCGCATTATCGCGGGTATACTGCTCCAAGTAAGTTATACCGTTCCTGTTCCAGTGAGTTCTATCTGGATAAATCTCATGTAAAACCATTTTAATCTTTCTCCGTCCCATAATCGGCTTAGACAATTCTACTATTTTTTGCGTATCATTCATTGTTTTTCTCCATAAGAAAAGCTGCACCTATTCAACAAGTGCAACTTTTTCCTTTCCAATATTTTCTTGTAATTTGCGTGATAACCGACCAAGTGAACAATTTAATGAATCAACAACTTCATGCATCTGATTAATAATCCACTTTCTTTCCTGCCTTATTTCTCTTAATTCATCGTTTGTACTAAGCTGCGACTCATTCATGTTAATGCGCTTTTCTAACTCATTCATAGTCACTACCATGCTATTTGCCAGTCCCGTTACATCTATTTCACTGACAGTACACTTTTCTTTACCAATCATATTATTGCCATTATAATCTACAACTTTTGTCAGTTTTTCTTTGTTCTTATTTTCAATAGCGTCCATTAATAAATGAAAAAAATTAGAATAGCGTACTCCTGCAACTTTTATCGTCATATAGCTTTTTTCATTTTTTCTATAACTTCTGTATCTCTCATAAATATAACGAATAACTTCATCAATCGGTTTATCCACATTTATTCCTATTATTACCAGAAACTCTTTTGTTTCTTTATCTGTTTCAATCTTTTTTATAAGATAATTCATTGATGTTTCAACATATTTCGGATTCATTCTTGCTGAATCAACAATCTCATCTATAATTTCTTTTTTCCAATTTTTTCCATATTCATTTTTGTCCTTCATAATCTTTTTCTCCTGAATCATTTTTGCTTTTCTATTTTTTCCAGTTCCTGATAACTTGGTGTCCAATCTTCTACCGTTTCTCCAAGTTTCTGCAACACACCTTTAATTTCTGCAATCTCCCATAAATTATAGGATTTATGGTATTGCGTTCTCAATATCGGCACAATCCGCCGAACTTCTCTATCAGTTAATTCAATCTTCATTGATATCAATATCCTTTTCTCTGTCTTGTGATATCAGCATATAGTTAACTATTGCCGATACATCTTTTACATAGTCACCATTGAGAAAAACCTTTACCCGGCACATATTTCTTTCAGTGAGATCACGTTTTCCGGAAATCCACTCAGATAGTGTGCTTCTTGGAATCCCGATTAAAAAAGCCATATCTGCTATAGACCAGCGATTTGCCTCCAAATATACTTTAACAATCTCTCTAATACTTAATATCCGTTCCTCTGTCATTTTCATTTTCTCCCTTATGCAATTCATATTATGCTTAATTATTCGTTGATTTTTTTAAAAAACATGTTCAAATTCGTCGTTGAAAAAATAGAAATAACGAGTAAAGCTGTGGAAGAACCCGTTATCTCTAATTTTTCTCTACATATTCTGTGTAGGTGATTACTATATTAAAATCTGCTTTATCAGCAGATTTCAACACATAACACATATGCTCAAATCTATTGATAAAGCACCTATTTAACAACCTTTGGCTAAATGCCTAGTCGTCGCCACGCACCAAAGGTTCTCTATATTCAATTTACATTAAAGTGCCTGCTCCCAACACTCATGCTTGGACATATAAATATTATATCCAGGCATCAATATTAGTAGTTGGAGAAAAGGGGCAACATTCTGTTACCCCATGTCGAAAAAACTAATCGAGTAAAAGATACATATGTATTGCCACGATATCTCGAAGAAATACATATAGATCTTATATATGTCTTATAAACCTTTTCTTTTCTAAGGGCATTCCCTTTCCTTTCCCTTTTCCATAAAAGGTTGCACATATATGTCAATCGCTGAAATGCCTTTACTATCGGGGTTTCAGCGATTTGACGATTTGTTATTTCGTTTCAACACATTTTCGTTTGTTCTGCATCCAAGCTATTTTTTTAGCTTTGTTCGCTTTTTCCTGGCATGATTTACAAAAGAACATTTTTGAAGTATTCCCTCTGACTGGAACATCAAAAAAAGTTCCACATTCGTAGCATTGTCTTACAGTTGGGTTCTTCTGCTTTTTCGTTTTTATGCGATGTTCTTCACAGTATTTGTATTTATTTCTGTATTGCTGGCGAAATAATGCTCCACATTCTTTGCATTCTCCGATATCTGCACCAGATAATCTTTCGTAATGCAATAGCAAATGGTGATAATCCGTTATGTAATCCAGTACTTCGCTATCTTCATCATCATCAACAATGGTAATCTTATCTATAAGCTTAGATCCGTTTTGAGAAAATATCTCTTTGAACTCAATAAATCCATAATCTTGCAATTTTCTTAGAGCCGCAAAGTAGCGTTTATATCGCATTGAGCCATATCCCCTTGAAATCCCCATTTCGAGGCAACAAATAGATTTGTTTATCTGCTCTCGACTAAAATATTCTTGCGAATAATTCTTTTTTCTTTTTACCAGTTTTCTATGAACCATATAATACTTTGCATCAACTAACTTTATAAATAATAATTTTCTAGCGTCATCATCTTCTATACTACATATTGTTTTCCATTCATTTACTGTGATTGGCGTTTGGTCTGCAAAATTCATTCGATACTTTATGCTTGCTTTAACCGCATAATCTATCTCTATGCAATAGTCATAATAATTAAAATATGGAATTGCTTTTTCACAGAATGCAATCATTTCTTTCTCAATCTCTTTCGAATCTTCCAGCACATCCCAGTATTCTCTTTCTTCAAGATCAAGTCCATAAAAATCTACAATATCAAATCGTAAATATTTCGCCAATAACAGTAACTCTTTATACGTTCCACCTTGCGGGAAATGCCCCGTTTCATATATTTCTGCTGCTGCAGAATATTCATCAAAATTTTTTGTTATATAATTCAATTGATTTCCTCTTTCTTCATTTTATTTTAATAAAAATTACCCAGCCAAAAAGCAAAAGTTAAACTTATAATATTTGTGGATTTGCTTAAAAACTGTTTGTTACTATGAGAGTGTTCTTTATCTTTCCTTTATTCGTTGGCTGTAGAGTGCCGCCGATATACTGATAAGAAATATAAGCTTATCTCGGCACGATATCATTACACTCATAAGAATATTTTTATATGCTTACTAAATGATGTTTTTAATCTGAACGTCGATAGTTACTATAATAATTTTTTTATTATGCTACGAACATTTGTGAGTAGCAGACAACACTTTGTGTTGGCTTTATTCTTGCCACTGTCGTGGCGCTGTAGACTTCGTTCTTACGAAGCCTACATTAATTTAATCTCCTGTTCTTAATAATGGACGTATTATAAAGAAAAGAAGAAATTTCACTATGAAAACCTCTGTAATAGCGTACAGCACGGGATTTCAGGGCTTTTTAAGTGTCTCAAAAAATACGGATTTGATTTTTACCTGAAACGCCTCTCAAATACGATATTCAACGTACTTTCAGAGCTTTTTCACATAAAAAATGACTGTCTCAAAAAATACGGATTTTCATTATTGTTTAACAAAGAGTCCCAAGATTTTTACTTGTTCATAGTTACTTCCGGCATAGATAATATGTGGGTTAATGAACATTTTAGTGATCCCCTTATTCTTTACAAATGATAGTAAATACTCTTTATGACCATCAACATCCAAAGTAATGGAATCATAAATCTTAACCAATTTATGAGAATTATTTTTGTCATATCCAATGCAGTCGCAAAGTTCCATCAGTGTTAAAAGTTCAACATCTTCAATATTTGGTTCCAGAGGATTTTTACAGAGAACATTATATTCGAAGTTGATATACGGCATAATTTGATATATATATCCCAAATATCTATGATTTGTTGATTTAGTTGCACTATACAAATCTCTGATGTAGCGAATATAAAATTTCTGAAATAACTTTTGTTTATCGTTGATTTTACCGCGGATAATGTCGTCGCAAATTAACATTAATCCTTTATCACTTTCCTTGATATACACGTCCTTGATTTCATTCCAAAATCTATTTGCGGTCGCCCTTGATACATGTAACACTTCCTGTAAATTACTTTTCTTCATATGGCAGTTTTTGCGAATCATAAAATTATTATTGTAGTCGACATATGTCAACAAGTAAATCAAACGTCCCACTGTCTCAGCCGAAATATTACCAAGCTGATGCTCATGGTATATGAAATAAAAGTAGCCTAACTCGCTATTATTACATTTTCGCATTTCATAATTATTTTTCCGAGAACTATACTGTCTACGCGCTTCCATTTGTTTAGGTGTAATGACTTTGGAACCCACCGGCATTTCTCCAACAATCTCACCTGAAATCTTATCTACAATCACTAATGATTCTTCAGTCACATTTGCTTGCATTCATTTCTTCCTTCCTTTTTGCACAAAAAAAGCAACCAATTAAAAAGACAATAAATTTGTGTTTTTTGTCCTTTTTTTAATTGATTGCTGTTAGTCTCTAAACTATGTCTTAACCAGACACCTAGATACATTTTCTCTATTTAATTATTATATATAATATCATACTTTTCCTAATTTGTCAAGTGATTTTGTGCATTTTGCTAAAATTATGTGGTATTTAAGAATAATAAAATTGTGCAATATAGACACAACTTATAATATATTTCCCTAATTAAATAAACTATTAAACATGTCCATTAACTTCAGATAGTGATTTGCACAATAATATTCTGTCTGACCAGTAACTCCCTCAATCTGATACGTTCCCTCTCTGGTGCATCCAGAAGCTTGACAAGTATGGTTTGCTTCCTTTGGAACATGTGAATACGTAGACTTGCTGACTGGTGTTGGAGTAGGAGTTGCTGTATTGCTTTCTTCTGAGCTGGTTGTAATTGTTTTTAAACTGTCCAATAACTTCTGACTTATAACAGACGTTGACTCCATACCATTCGCCTTTTTATATTCAATAACTGCATTACGTGTATTTTGCCCTGCTATTCCATCCGGCGTACCACATTGATACCCATTTGAGTTAAGAAGTTCTTGTATTTGTTTTATTGTTTCAGTATCTGTAATTTCTACTTCTGGTGTTTGAGGTGGATCAACAAATTTACATCGACTAAGTAAAAGATATTGTCCATCTGAAACGGTTACATATCTTTGACCGTCAAAGTTGTCATTTGATATAATATTATCTTGTCTGCTACTGGAATATATGCAGTAATAACCACTATCAGATCCTGCATCAAGTTTATATTCACCTGCCGGGATATGCTTTCCAACAAGGAACATGCCTGTTTGTGTTGTTTCAACCGTAGGATTTTCGATTATGGAAACTGCATAACAACGTGAAAGATTCAAATATTCGCCATCATTAATTGTGAGAATGGAATCATATTCAAAGTTATCGTTGACAATAATATCACTTTCATTTCCATCTGATGATAAGCAAAAATATCCATTTCCTCCAGAAGCAAAAAGAATATATTCGCCACTTGGAATGTCAGTACCTACTTTATATTGCCCTGAACTATACTTGGTCAATGTTGTTTCCGTATTATCCGCATCAAGTCTTTTCCACGGATTTTTTCCTTTTCCTGAAAACCCTTTACCTTGAGATCTTTCAACCGCCTCAACACTAATGCCACCTGTCACGGCATATGTAGGTATACTGATACTACTTATTGCTAATATTGTTGTTGCAAAAACAATTGCTTTTTTCATACTCTTTTTCTCCTACATCATATATTTTCCATCTTCGTATTTACAAGTATATCATATTTCTACATATTTGTATATTTAATTCCACCATTCCTTAAACTTTAATTTATACAATAACGTAGAATGGAGTTGACAATATGATAGAATTTGGACAAAGACTTAAATCCCTACGAAAACAAAAAAACCTTACTCAAAAACAGCTTGCTGAACTAATCGGTACACAAAATAGTATTATTTCTTTTTACGAAGTTGGAGACAGAATCCCTTCTCCAGAAGTAATCATAAAGTTGGCACGAACACTTCACGTTAGCACCGATTATCTTTTAGGACTAGAAAAGAATGAATCCGTTGATATTTCAACTTTATCAGAACATGATAAAAGTCTTGTCCGTTCTCTCATTTATTCTTTGAGTGAAAAGAACCATAAATAAATTCAGGCTATGGAAATGCTCCATAGCCCTTTTTATATCCTATATTCCTTTCACTGTTGCTACGATCAATTTCACTTCGTCCTTATCTGCATACTTTTTAAGATATGGGATAATCTCCTCAAAACGCTCTTTCTTTACTCCTGTGAGCTTCCTAAGATGTTTCCAATAAAATATATCTTCATTATTATTCTCAAGCCACTCATAAGCCCATACCAGTTTTCTAGCCCACGATTCAGGATATGATTCTGAATATCTTTCTAATACAGCTCTGCATTTTGGCATATTCTCAAGTTGGTGCTGTTTTATTCCCAGTATTCTACATATAAATTTCTCAGTTACCTTTTCTGGCTTTCCCATGCTATCAGCGGCACCGCTATAAATATCTGCTGCAACCTGTTCCATGATAAGTGCTGTATCTGTATCATACTTTTCCCAGTCTGGCACAATGTTTCCCTTAATATAATGGCTCTTCTCTTCCTGTTGTATATGTTCTTCAGATAACTGGGGAGCAGTCAATTCCTCTGGTATTATATTCAGAAAAAATCCAATCTGACAAGTAAGAGAAAAATCATATCTTTCCCCAGATAATAAAGTTCTTTGAATCCTACTGATACTGGAAATCTCATTCAATTCCATTTGCTCATAAAAATGTGTCATATCTTCAACAAACTTTGTCATATGTCTACAGTTCCCTGTTGATTTCATATACTCTGTATCCTTCATGGCATAATATAAAATAGTGCTAAGCGGAACATTTCTTTCAAAATCTACAGGAGCATCAAAAATCTGTTCTGTGTACTCTGCAAATTTTATTTGTAAGGGATTATCTACAACAGATGTATATTCTCCTGAATCAGAAAGAACCGTTTCGGCAGCAGAAAAATTATATGTATTCACGTTTTTTGCTGAAATATTTGAGTTCTGAAGCTTACACTTGTGTTTTGGACAAATCCCCATATTTCTTATCTGGTGTTTTCTATGCCAATATGTTTCTCCATATCTCTGTCTATCCTCAGTCGGTCATTTTTTGCGGACAGTTCATACATGCTATCCTTTTCTGTTCTCTG
>ERZ1106969.449-NODE-449-length-42777-cov-47.682927_pt1 | contig 42777 bp, 42 predicted proteins | sample MGYA00403685_ERZ1106969 | MGnify/ENA primary metagenome ERZ1106969 (study PRJEB35170, sample SAMEA104062416) | human gut metagenome | biome: human gut; feature: human-associated habitat; material: faeces | place: Denmark | collected 2012-05-18 ... | reverse complement strand
ACATAGAAAAAAGGAGCATCGCACTAATTTCTTAGTGCGACAGCCCCTTTTTTCTTTCCGTGCCTGGTGACTAGGAGGGGAACGGGCGTCTTGTGAAGAAATTCATTCTTTATTATTTCCATGCATTAATTATTGTGATTTTGAAAACCTGCATAAACACTGGAAATGTTTGAGGGCAAGTTGGGCACTTTTGTGGCACTTGGTGTCAGGGGGAGAAAGATTAATAATTGTAGTTTTAACTTGGGTGAGTTTTATGTTAAAATGAGTAAAACGAATCGGAATTTGATGGAGGAAAGAATAATATGATTTTTCATTATGCAGGCAAATATAATGGAGATGAGAGTAGTCTTCCATACAAAGAACATCATCCTAATGCAATTCCATTTAAAGAACCAAAGGATATGAAGAAATATTCGCTTATTGCAAATTTAGGATGCGTTTTGATAATGATTGTATTAGCAATTCCCTTTTTGATTCTGGGAATAAAATATATTCATAATAATGCAATACAGATGATGGCAGGAGGAATTTGTGGCGGATTGTCTATGTTTCCGCATGAATTATTGCATGCAATATGCTATAAAAAAGATGTATATATGTATAATGACCTTGCACATGGGTTGATGTTTGTGGTAGGAACAGAAGATATGAGTAAAGCACGATTTATTTTCATGTGCTTGTGTCCTAATCTTATTCTTGGTATCATTCCATATATTTTATTCCTGATATTTCCACAACTTGTTGGGGTAGGCTTATTTGGGCTTATTTGCATTGGAATGGGGTTTGGAGATTACTTAAATGTTTACAATTCAATAAGGCAAATGCCGAAGAATTCCAAAACATATTTATGTGGGATACATTCTTATTGGTATGTGTAAGAATATACAACTTCCGGCTTATAGACATATCATATTTATTACTTACAGGAAAAAATAATGAGGTTACAATGCGAGGTTTAGGTACTATTATCAATGCACTTGCGATAATTGCGGGTGGATTAATCGGAATATTTGCAAAGAGATTTTTAAAAGAAAGATATCAGGAAACGATAATGAAGGCATCGGGATTTGCGGTAATATTTCTTGGTGCGGCGGGAACGCTTTCTAAAATGCTTGTTGTGACTGATACTGATACAGGAAGGTTGTCAACCAATGGAACAATGCTTATGATTTTCTCACTTACCAATATAAATTTTTTTTAATATTGATACATGATTTGTTATGGTGTAATATGAGTTGAATTGTACATATTTCAGGAGGATATAGTTGTGAGCAGAGCAGTTGTTTTTTATTCATTATCAGGTAATACAAGGGAGGCAGCAAAGGATATTGCCAGAAAACTTGGAATAAGTGTTTTTGAGATAGATTTAGTTAAGCCATTGCCTAAAAATACAGTAAGGCAGATGCTTGTCGGAGGAATGCAGTCAACATTTGGTAAAAAGCCTAAGATAAAGGGTGTACCTGATAATATAGATTATTATGACGAGATTATATTAGGAACGCCAATATGGGCAGGGTTACCTGCATCACCTGTTAATACTTTTATAAGAAAATATGGGGTGGCTGATAAAATACATGCAGTATTTACATTTAGCGGTGGTGGAGACAACGACAGATGTATTGCACAGTTATCAAAGAATCTTAAAAATATAAAAACTCAGGTAGCATTAGCAGACAAAAATAGTGAAATGGCAAAAGATAATAAGGACAAGCTGGAAAAGTTTATAATGGATATTAAGTAGGTATAATCGGACTATAAAGTCAAATCATTTATAAATGATTTATAAATGGTTTGGCTTTTATATATTGGTAATTAGTGAATTTTAAGTAATTGTTGTTCTGATTAAGATATTTGCAAAAAATACCTGAATAAGTTATAATATAGTGCAAGATGATTTCGTGATAAAGAAAGAGCAATATTTATTTAAGATATTTTGAGTAAAGAATGTTATCTCTTTAAATCAATTGTTTTGAAATGGGGATATTGTATGAATATAATTTATGGTTTGATTGTAACAGTTGAAATATTATTACTGGGTGTATGTGCTCTTAAAGCAGCAAAGGCTACCGGAAGAATTGCAAGAATTGTATTTGTGTTTGAAGCACTTTCATTTTTTTCCGGAATTATGTTTGCAATATACACATTTTCAACAGATATAATGGTTATGACGTTATGCAAGGGAATTGTACTTGCATGCTTTGACTGGCTTGTAATACTGATGATGGATTTTACGCAGAATTATACGGAGACCTTTAAAGGTGTTAAGTTTATTAAGCTTATTATGGTGGCATATTCTGTTATTGATTCTGTTTTATTGATTACAAATGTGTGGACACAGTGGGTGTTTAATATCACTGAGGTAAAAGGTGACATAATTTCAAGCCAGTATGCAGAAAGCGAATTTATATTTAAATTCCACTATATTTACAATTATATTTTTATAGCACTTATTCTTATTGCATATGTGGTAAAGATTATAAAATCATCAAGATTTTACAGATTCAGATACGCGGTTATATTCGGGTCAATTTTACTTGCCTTTGTACTTGACCTTATTACTGTGAGAATTAATTCTGTATATGATATATCGGTAGCTTCATTTGGAATTATGGCTATATTTATATATTATTTTTCGCTTAGGTATGTGCCAAATGAACTTATTGAAAATACATTGTCACTGATTATTAAAGATATGAATAGCGGAATTATATGTTTTGATAATAGTGGAAGATGCGTTTATTGTAATGAGCTTGTTAAATATATTTACAAGGTTACAGATAAATTTAGTGAATTGGAAGATTCATATAATGAATGGATTAACAGAATAGCTGATTCAAGAAAAGATACTATGGAATTTGAGGTTCCTATTGAAGAGAATAACCAAAGAAAAATATATGAGATAATATACAAACGAATATACGATGATAAAGATAATTTTGTATGCGATTATTTTATGATAAATGACCGAACTAAGGAAATTGAGTCATTTGAACGTGAAAAATTTAAAGCCTCACATGACAGTCTTACAGGACTTCTTAACAGAGAGCAGTTTTATATTGATACATATGAATACATTCATAAAAATAAAGATACAAAATATTGCATGGTATGCAGTAATATAAAAGACTTCAAGTTTATTAATGAGTTGTTTGGCCTGAAAAAGGGCAATGAAGTACTGAAAAAACAAGCTGATTTAATGAGGGAGTATTTCAAGGAGGGTGTGCTGGCTGCAAGATTACAAAGTGACAGATTTGCAATATGCATACCGGTAGACAGGTTTAAAGAAGAATTCATGCTTTCTTCAATACAGGAAATGCAGAAAGAATTTGCTAACAGTTCATTCAGATTGCATGTATTTGTGGGAGTATATTATATAGAGGATTTGGAAGAGCCTGTAAGTATAATGTGCGATAAAGCAAGTATTGCAAGCGAGACTATAAAGAATAATTATCAAAGCTGCATAGCATATTATAATGAGGATTTATTAGAGAAGTCTATAGAAGAAAGAAGGATAATAGGCGAATTTGAAAGAGCATTGATAAATGAAGAATTTGTTATGTTTTTGCAGCCTCAGGTTGATTATAGCGGATATGCACATGGTGCAGAGGCACTTGTAAGATGGCAGCACCCTGAAAGAGGGCTTTTGTCGCCGGCTGTATTTATTGATGTTTTGGAGAAAGCAGGACTTATATATAAGTTAGACCGATATATGTGGGAGAAGGCTGCTGATAAGCTTAGTAAATGGAAAGGCACTCCTATGGAGAGGTATCATATTTCCGTAAATATTTCTACAAAAGATTTTTACCTGATAGATGTGTATGAAACATTTACAGGTCTGGTTGAAAAATATGATATTAAACCTGAAAAACTCAAGCTGGAAATAACGGAAACTGCTTTAATGTCAGATTTGGAAAAGAATATGGAAATTATAAGACGTCTGCAAAAATATGGTTTCCTTATAGAAATTGATGATTTTGGAAGTGGCTATTCTTCACTTAATATGTTGAAGGATATAAGTGCAGACATATTAAAGATTGATATGGGCTTTTTAAGAGCGTCAGAAAATGAGATTAAAGGACAGGATATACTTGAGAGTATAATAACACTGGCGGGTAAGCTTGGAATGGAAGTAATAACAGAGGGTGTGGAAACCTCAGCACAGCTTGGTATGCTTACAGAGATGGGCTGTAATCTGTTTCAGGGATATTATTTTTCAAAGCCGGTTTCGGTTGAGGAGTTTGAAAGAAAATATCATTTGTCATAATAATATCCGTTATGACTGTATAATGTATTATTAAGCCTTAATAAAAATGTAATATAATGATGTGAGTGTCAGAAGTATAGGAAACCGTTTAATTAGAATATTGAACGGTTTCTTTTTTTTATATGAATTTTTAGCTGAATTTAGTGTGCGTGTTGTAATTTGTGCATTATCTGTAATTTATATATTTTTAAAAAAATTTCTGGAATTGTGTCAGAAAACGTATAAACGTAAAGTATTATAAGTAAAAGGTGATAGAAATACCGAAGATAAAGGGAGGTATAGAAAAAGACAATATGGAATTCAACGAAGTTGTAAAAAAGTATGGAGACATGATATATAAGCTTGCATTTGTTTATATGAAGAATGAGTACGATGCAGATGATGTATATCAGGAAGTATTTATAAGGTATTTAAAATATAAACCGGAATTTGAGAATTATGAACATGGTAAGAGCTGGTTTATAGTAGTTACAATTAACGTTTGTAAGTCAGCTAAAACATCATCATGGAGCAGGCATAATGTATCGGCAGAAGGCAGCCGGATTGAGCAGATGTTAGATCAGTCATCAAAGCAGAAGATGACAAGGAATGAGGAAAATATAATAGAGGCATTAATGGCACTTACAGATGAAGCAAGACTTATTGTACAGCTTTACTATTATGAGGAATATACCGTAAAAGAGATAGCAGCAATGATGGAGCTAAAGGAGAATACAGTATATGCGCGCTTGAGCAGAGCAAGGAAAATGATGAAAAAATATCTTGCAAAATTATAGAGAGAGTGAGAAAGGGGCGGTATTTATGAAATTCAGGAAAGATATATATAAAGGAGCAATCGGAAAAATTGAAAAAAAGCAGACAGAAGAAGAAAATCTGCGTATTAACCAGAGGTACAAGCAAAGAATACTTAATAATGAATTAGATGATTCGATGGAAGGATTTAATGCAACAGATTATGTTTATGATATTGACATGTTAAAAAAGGGAACTGTAAGGAGGATTATAGTCAGAGGAACATTATTACTTGCAGGAATAATTTTAACCATATTGGCATTTTACTTCACTTATGATAATATAAAAACTAGAATAAGTGGTCAGAAAATACGGTTAGAATATACAGAAAAATCAAAATATTTGGAACGCCCGAATGAAAAATCTGTCGGATATAAATATGATGGTTACATGGTGGAAGTTAAGGATGAATCAGAGGAGGCAAAGAAAGAGGGAAAAATAGCACAGGCGCAAAGTCAGGATTCACTAACAAGGTATGTTTATATAATTAATAGATATTATGCTACAATGGATTCAAAAATAATAATGGGCAGGGAACCTGAAGCTACAGAAATAATTCTTATCGTCTATAATGACCTTCCATTCATATGTGATTACAGCCCTAAAAAATATGTAAATATTTATTATAATCCTGATAAAGGGGAGGATTACAGAAAGGCAAGAGTGCTGTATAGCGTATGGCTCTATGTTGTGATGGATGTGTTGGTTATTCTGTATATGGTATTTGCAACAAGACTGTTTATCAAAGAAATAAAATATGAGCAGTCTCTAAGAAAGAGGGAACAGCTTAAATAACGTAAAGGGGATGAATGGTATGAAGCTAAGGAAAGAAGCATACAGGGAAAATGAGTTGAAAGAACAGGAACGCAGGGACAAGGAAAAACATGGGAAAGATGAGGTTAATGTAGATCAGAAGTATAAGGATGATATACTCAGTGGGCGTACTATGGATAATACTGCGGGATATAATTATTCAACACACGTCTATGATAAAGAAATGTTACATAAGGATTTTGTAAGACGGAATATAAGAAGAATTCCGTTTGTAATAATCGGTATAGGACTTCTTGTATATCTTGTATTTATAGTTTACAAGAATATAGATTTGAGATTTAACGCAACGGCAGTAAGAATACCTTATATAAGCCAGGATGAAGATTTAAAGCATAAAGATAAAGATGCTGTTGGTGGAATTGCATATGACGGATATGCGCTTATTGTTGAGGATAATCTTGGCGATGATAAAGAAATGCCAAGCCATTCGATAAAGAATTTAATAAATATAAATCAGTATGCATTTTTAAGGGTGATTGTTGATGCAAATAAATATTCGGAGGCATATAAACAGTATGATGAGGAAACCGGATACAGGAATGTTATAAACGAACTGGATGCGTACAAGGTGACAATTCTTGTACAAAAGAAGATATCTAACACATACAGATATAAAAATGGGGAATACGTAGATTTATATTATAAACCACAGAACGGAGAAAATATCATGGATTTAAAGCTTGCAGATGCTTATTGGTATATAGCACTGGTTGTAGCTGTTGGAGGTATATTTAATGTGATTTTGTGGTGGAGGATAGTAAAGGATGTATTGGAAAAGAGAAGAGAGGATAGATCTTTTAATTCAGATAATTAATCTGTATGGAATTATTACAGGAATATGTTTCCTTCTTTTTCAAAATGATAAGGTTGAGGACATAATATTTGTCAGTACAATGTTTCTTCCGCTGATGCTGATATTAAGATTTATAAGGGAGATATATAAAGCATTCTATACAGATATATTCTTGCAGAGTATTATAACAGCTGCTTATGCATTTATCCTATATATGTGGTTAAGGCAGACAAAGTACATAATAGTATCAGCGGTTGTGCTTTTGAGTATTTCATTGTTTATGACATATAAAGCGACGTCAATGAAACTCTATGAGCATTTTCCGGATTATTCTATGGGATTGCCTGTTTTTATGTATGTATATGCAGCATGGAGCGAGAAGAATGTAATTAAAGAGCTTGAGCTTTTTATATTTATTTCTTTGGTGATTTTATATCTTATATATAATCTGCTGGTCAGACTCAGGAAGAATAAGGAAGAAAATGAAAGTGACATTAATTATCCTAATAAACAGATTTCGTTTGTTGTAGGGGCATATACAATAGCAATGTGTGTCGTGCTTGTGATAACAGCTGTCTGTGTATGGCTTTCAATAGGCAATAATCTTGATGCTTTAAGAGGACTTATTAAGGCTGAACTTGAGAAAGAAATTGAATTTGAAACAAAGGTAACAGAACATTCTACAGAAGAAACATCTACCGGCAGACGTGAAGCAATAGAAGAAGGAAGTATAAGGAAACAAACGCTTCAGACATCAGCAGATGTTAAGAAAAAAGAAAAGGTTTCGGTTAAATTTTCTGTAAAAGCTGTTCTTACAATATTAGTTATTGTTTTGATTATAGTGGTTGTATTAATAGCAATTATTCTTATCGCAGTTCTTAAGAAAATGACTATCAGATATGAGCTTGATAATGATGTATATGAGCATATAACATTTGCGGAACTTGATGATAGTAAAGAGCTATTCATGAAACCAAAGAAGAGTAATAAACAAAATATTTTTAGAAAAATGATAAAAGGGGAAGAAGTAAAAATGGGTGAATACAAGGAAATTATAAAAAGATTAAAAGAAAACATTGGTAAAGTTATTATTGGTAAGCAGAATGTCATTGATTATTGTCTTGTGAGTCTTTTATCTGAGGGACATATACTTCTTGAGGATGTTCCGGGAACAGGAAAAACAATGCTTGCAAAGGCATTTTCTAAGAGCGTGGGTTTAGGCTTTGACAGAATACAGTTCACAGCAGATCTCCTTCCATCTGATATAACAGGTATCAAATATTATAATCAGAACAGTGGAGAGTTCATGTTAAAGAAAGGTCCGATTTTTTCAAATATTATTCTTGCAGATGAGATTAACAGGGCAACACCAAAGACACAGTCAGCACTTATTGAGTGTATGGAGGAACATCAGGTTACGGTTGACGGTGATACAATTAAGTTAGGAACTCCGTTTATGGTAATAGCAACAGAGAATCCGATTGAGACAGCCGGTACATTCCCACTTCCGGAAGCTCAGTTAGACAGATTTTTACTTAAGGTGCCAATGGGTTATCCGGAAAATGATGAAGAACTTGAAATGATAGACAGGTATTTTACGTCTTCGCCATTGGATACAATTGATTCTGTTTGTACTGCCGATGACATTAAAAATATGATTGCAGAAGCAAGGAATGTTGAAGTTAGTGAGGACATAAGAAAGTTAGTTGTTGCCATAGTTGATAAGACAAGAAAGAATAAAGATATAGAGATTGGAGCAAGCCCAAGAGCTACACTTGCGCTTATGAGGGCTGTCAGGTCATACGCATATATACATGGAAAAGATAAATGTGATGCAGAGGATTTAAAGGCTGTTGCGGTACCTGTACTGGCACATAGAGTTAAATTAAAGCCTGTAAATCTTGTTGGGGATGTTAAGAGTGAGGATATAGTAAAGGAAATAGTATGGAGCTTTTATTAATATTTATAGTTATTTCTATATGCACACTGGCAATTGAAAGAATTTACAGCTATGTGTGGTCTAAAGGATTAAGGATACAGATAGGTTTTTCAAAGACATACGTAAAAAATGATGAGAAAACTGATATTATCGAGAAGCTGTATAACATAAGCCATGTGTTTATGCCTGTAATAACACTGAAATATGTAATTCACAGAAATGGCGAAGAATACGAACATAAAATGGAAACATTTTCATTGTTATACAGACAGAAGGTTACGCGTAAGAGTGCATTTGACACATCTAAGAGAGGCGTGTATACAATAGATAAGGTGTACGCATCTTCAAAGGGGATATTCTTAAGGGAACTTTATGTACATAATTATGAATATGAAGCCGGTATGATAGTATATCCCAAGCTTTCGGATGTTTCAGCAATCAACATTCCTGCCATAGTGCTTTCGGGAGATTATAAGTCAGATACAAGACTTATAGAGAACCCGTTCTTTTTCAGAGGAATAAGGGATTATGACAGCAAAGATTCTGTGAGCAGAATTAACTGGAATGCAACCGCTGCAACAGGAAAGATGATGGTTAATTCATTTGATGACAGCAGGAATATGTCATTAACGATTATGCTACAGCTTCCTGACGATAAGATTAATTATGCAAAAGAACTTGCAGAGGAGTCAATAAGTGTAGCAGCAGGAATATACAAGGAAATACTTACTAAAAATATGCCGGTTTCATTTACCTGCAACGGAACAGACTGTATAACCGGATATCAGATTATGCTTCCTGAAAGAAGTGATGTGGCATATTTAAATGTTGCATTGGAAAGTCTGGCAAGAGTTAATGAAAATAAACTTGTTAAAGACGTTTACATAAAGGAGGCTGTTTCACAATCAACAATAATATTAATAGCGCAGGCAATAGATGTTAATGGTACAATAATAGCAAAAGTGCGCGAAATGTGTAATAAAGGCTATAAGGTTGTATGGGTGATTGTTGAGAAGCGTGGTACTGTAGATGAGAAGGATATCGAAAAACAGGTATCTGACTTCAGAAAAGATAATTTAAGTATAAATATGTGGTGGATATAATGAGTAAAATACTGATAGTAGAAGATGATAAAGAGGTAAAGGATGCTTTGCGCAGCTTATTAAGTTATGAAGGATATGATGTGCGGGCAGTTTCAAGCATTAAAGAATATGATACATTAGATGAAGTTCCTGACCTCTATCTTCTTGATGTATTACTTCCTGATGGGACAGGCTATGATATTTGTGGCAGAATAAGGAAATCAGAAAAGACACCGATTATCTTTATTACCTCGTGTGACGATGAGGATTCTATTGTAAAGGGACTTGATATAGGTGGCGATGACTATATAACCAAGCCGTTCCGTAATAAGGAGCTGTTATCAAGAATAAGTGCGAATTTAAGAAGAACAGGTGCGTTGGATAACGGAACAGTTTATCAGAAGGACGATTTAAAAATATATTTTGATAAATACAAGGTTGAGAAAGCCGGAAAACCATTGAACATATCAAAAAATGAATTTGATATAATAAAGCTGTTGGTTGACAATAAAGGAAAAGTAGTAAAAAGAGATACATTTTTTGAAAAGATATGGGATATACATGGTAACTTCGTTGAGTATAATACATTAACAGTTACCATGAGCAGATTAAAGGCTAAACTTGGAGTGTGCAGGCAGGAGCAGAAGTCGTTCATAGAAACTATCAGAAATGTTGGTTACAGATGGATTGATTAGTAATGATGACCGGAGGAAGTACAAGTGAAAACAATAGAAGAAAGATTATTAAGCTTCAGAAGAAAACAGGTAGTATTTACATTTACAATATTTATAATTAATGCGGTTATTATTGCAGGAATGTTTGTATACTATAATCTTAAACAAAGAGCTCTTATAGGGGCTCTTTATTTGTATGATGAGAAAGCCGCGAAAAACATAGTTGATATATTATTCAGGAATCCAATCAGCAGAGAATATTTAAGTGCCGGGCAGCAGGGAATGGCTAAGCTTGGATACGGCGCAGGTGGAAATACATATTTATTCAGATTGTCGGGAGAACTTACAGCTGCCGTGATTATATTTGTTATACTTGTGCTTTTTCTTATAGTTTCACTGACATATATTTATAAAATGTTAAGCAGAGGCTGTATAAAGGAAATATTAAACACGTTTGACGAAAGAAAAGAGCTTGAATTATCACTGGAGAATGAGCGTCATTACAATAAAGAGCAGCATAAGAAAATGCAGGATTTTATAGAAAATATTTCGCATCAGATAAAGACACCTCTTGCAGGAATTATATTAAAACTTGAGCAGATTGATAATTTTACTGAAGATGAAAATATAATTATGCTTAAAGAAGCCTGTATAAATAACTCATTCAAGATTAAGAAATTAATTAAACAGCTCATGGATATAAGCAGATTTGAATCAGGAAAGATAGTTATAGCAAATGAAGAAGTGGAACTTGACGCAGTTATATTGGAAAGTGTAAATGACTGTGCCATTATTGATGACAAAATTGAACTTGATTTTGATGATGATAATTTACATTTGTATGTTGATGAAGGCTGGCTTATTGAAGGTCTTGTTAATGTTATAAGTAACTGTCTTGAAAGCATAGAAAATGAAAAAAACGGACATGTGTATATAAATACCAGAAAGGCGGCAGACGGATGTTACATAGTTATATCAGATAATGGAAAAGGTCTTGATATAGAAGAGAAGAATACGATATTTGACAGATTTAACACAGGTAATTCGTCGAAAGAAGTCCATGCGGGAATAGGACTTAATCTTACCAGACTTATTATAGATGCACATCATGGATATATTAAGGCAGGAAATAGTGAAAAATACGGTGGTGCGGAATTTACAATATTTATACCGTCATATAAATTAAAAACTAAATAGCAGGTTAAAGATAAAATAGTAAAACAAAGATAAAATAAACAAAAAATCGGAATGTAAGCTGGGTGTAAGTTACATATGTTACTCTGATTTTAGACAAAACATAAACAGCAAAAGGAGGAGGTACATATGGAAACAATACTAAAGGCAGAAGGAATTAAAAGAACTTATAAGACCGGAACAGTCTGTGTAGAGGCACTAAAGAAATGTGATATTGACATAAAAAAGGGAGAATTTAGTGCAATTATAGGAAAAAGCGGTTCGGGAAAGTCCACACTGTTAAGAATACTTGGCTCTATGGATAAGCCTGACGAGGGAAAAGTTTACATTGCCGGTGAAGAAATTGAGAAATTAAAGGACAAGGAATTGTCTGAATTCCGAAGGAGAAAAATAGGGTATATATATCAGGATTATAGTCTGATGCCTGAGTATACCGCCTACGAAAATATCGTACTTCCGTTAATTCTTGATGGCAGAAAGCCGGATAACAAATAAGTAATGGAATTAATGGAAAATCTACAGATAGAATACTGTAAAGATAAACTTCCCAGCCAGATGTCAGGAGGAGAACAGCAAAGAACTGCTATAGCAAGGGCAATGATAACACATCCTTCTGTGGTATTTGCAGATGAGCCTACAGGAAACCTTGATGTGGCAAGTGCTAAAATAGTTGCACAGATGTTAGCAATGGCTTCGTCTAAATATCAGCAGACGATTGTTATGGTAACACACGACAGGCAGATGGCTGAATACGCCGACAGAATATTTACCATTTCAGATGGTAACGTGACTGGAGGCTGATGAATATGAACAGAAGATTATTTGTATATTGTATAAAAAGCTTAAGAAGAAGGGCTAAGAGCATATTAAGAACAGCCCTGGCAGTTTTTCTTTCATTTGTATTTGTGTGCGGTATCCTGTTATTTCAGGAAAATATATACCGCTGGCAGGTTGAATCATCAAAGAAGCGTTTTGGCGACTGGTTTGTAATGTATGAAGCCGGAAGTGAAAAAGAAGAGCTTGCAAATCATCCTTATCTTGATAAAGCAGTATTGGTGCAGACCGTAAATACTGTATTTGATTATAACGGGTCAACCGGAATAAGGATTGGCAAAATGTCCGATGAGTTCATAAGAAAAGAAAATATTACGTTAAGCAAGGGGCATTTTCCTGAAAATGATGAGGAAGTAGCAATAGACTGGAACTCACTTCTTTCTCTTAACCAGAGCTATGAAATAGGAGACGAAATAACAATTTCTTCATGTTCCGAGTTGAATTTAAAAGAAGATAACAGGATTGAAAAAACATACAGACTTGCAGGAATTTTAGAGAGCTATACAAATGTATGGCAGGGTGGAGAAAAGCTTCCCGGTGTTGTATTGCATGAAAGCGATAATACATTTTCTGTTAATTCTAAAAGTGCTGCCAATGTTTATTTATATCCGCTTAAGTCATTTATAAAAGAAAATGATTATAGTAAAATTTATGAAAATATAAATAAAGATGCCAGACTGGCAGTTTATAACAGCAGCGTTTATGATTATGAACCATGGGGAAATGAAATGGTTTATAACTATATGTATATTCTGGTTATGATTATCGGAGTTACAGCAATTTCATACCAGATGCTTTCATACAACCGTTCGCGTAAATCAGCACAGGCTATACTTAAAGGAATTGGTGCTTCTGATAAGCAGTTAAAATCCATATATGTCATGGAAAATACATTTATTCTTGTGCTGTCTTCTTTACTTGGGTTTGTATTTGCATCAGTATTGGGAAAGGTTATATGTCTTTTTATCGAAAATAAAACAGGAATTTCATTTTATGGAATTGGAAGGACAGTTGTATTAAAGACATTTATAACATTTGCTGTGTCATGTCTTATAAGCGCAGTTGTCAGCATGGCAGGCTTTGACAAATTAAAAAAGAACAGCGTAGTGAACAAAAATAGCGTAAGTACAAGAATTAAGATAACAGCCGGTAATGTTCTTAATAAAAAGAATTATAAAAGGGAAACAAGCAGAAGATTTATAAAAAACAGTGGATTTTTACCTAACAGCTTTATAAGAATATTTAATGTTATCATGACGGTTGTAATAGTAATGTGTGCAGTTAATATTACAGGAGCGTATAAGGAGTACGACAGGAATAAAGACCGGGTTGATTTCGTGGGTTATCAGAAGGATGATGAAGGCGTTGAATATAATGTATATTATCTGGTTGATAATAATAAGTTTAAAGAATATGTAAAAAACAGTAGTACATTTGATTATGAAATGTACAAAAATGTTAAAGCGGATGATGTTTCATTGGAAAATTTCCGGGAAAATAGTAGTGGTGGATATTCGTCTTTTAATATGAGGCTTTCAAGTAATCTGAAAAAAGGTGACACAATCTTATACAAGGGAATAGATGATAATACTTTAAATACCATAAAAAATACTCAGGGAGTCAGTTCACTTAATTATGGCTATTTTGAAACAGGAAGAGTGTTAAACTGGACAGATATGGATTACGAAGAACTTGGGGTATATAAATACTTATCAGGAAATAATGAAAATATCGGTAAAGGAAAATATTTATTTGCCTCTGAGTATGTGGAACCATCTATGCAGATGTATGAATTAATTGCAAAGTATGCGAAGGAATCACTTGATTATGAAGAATTCAAAAATGGGGATGCAGTAGTTGTGTTTGAGGATGTTAATGCAGAAGGGAAATATGATTCGTCAATGAAAGATGGAGTAAGTCTTAATCTTATGCAGTATTACGATAGCTCTATAAGAGGAAAGTATAACATGTCAAATAATAGTTCGTATGCAGATAAAATAGAGAATTATATAATAAAGGACATGTTGAATAAGAACATTATAACTGATAAAGAGGCTTATAGTTATTTACATAACGCAGATGATTCATACAAAATAAGTGACAGGCTGAACACATATATAACATCTGATATGTCATATGAGGACCTGATTCAAAAATATGGTGATGTTGACAGCTATTGGAATTCTGAAACAGAGAAAATGAAGTTTTTCTATGGAAGTAAAGAAAATCTGGAAAAGAAATATGAAAGAATATTAAGAAATAAATGTGCAGCAGAAAAGGAGATAGAATTTAATTACAATTATTATTACACACCTGTGGCTACAACTAAGGTTGCAGCAGTAGTAAAGGTCACAGATGAGATAAAGGAAGAGCTTGAAGAGTACATTCCTGAATTTGGACAATATACGGTATTTGCTTCAACGCAGCTTGCCCAAAGGGCTTTGGATTCACAGAATAACGAGGTCAAAAAATTTCTAGGAGTCGATGAGCTTCCTAATGAGATAAAGCTTGAATTAAAGTGTAATCAGTTATCAATAGTGTATGGATTGGATTCAGCATATTCATCAACCGGAAATATAGTTGCATCATATCTTGGAAAAGCCGGATTTATATATAAAACATATTCGGAAGAGAAAGATGAATTAAAGAAGAAAACCATAGAGTCAATGATGATGTACGGATTTTCACTTCTGGCAGCAGTACTTGTGGAACTGGCAGTTGGTTTTATAATAACCAGAAGCAGAATGGAAGAATATAAAAGCAGGATTTTACTCCTTAAAAGAATGGGTGCCGGAAAGAGGGATATATTTGGTATATTTATAAGGCAGAATATACGTGAGGCAGTATGGTCAGTGTTTATTGCTCCTTTTAAACTGTTGCTTGAAAGTCTGGTTATATTAAAAACAATAAATTCTTTGTAGTCATACATCTGGCTATTAAATTTAATATTTATATTGTATCTTGTTTAAAATTACATATTGGAATATAATAATATTATGAATGATAGTTAAGGTGTCAAAAGTTATCTTTTGACACCCTAATTAGTTTAATGATAATAATCTATGACTTTATGGAGGTTGTGTAATGAGCGAAGAATGTACTCATGATTGTTCAAGCTGTGGTTCTGACTGCGAAAAGAGGGAGGTTCCACAAATTGTAAGAAATGATAATAATAAAAATGTTAAAAAGGTTATTGCTGTTGTCAGTGGTAAGGGAGGCGTTGGTAAGTCTTTAGTTACGTCAATGCTTGCAGTATCAGCAGCTAAGAATGGAATGAAGACAGCGATTCTTGATGCTGATATAACAGGTCCATCAATACCTAAATCTTTTGGAATATCAGGCAAGGCAATGTGTAATGAGGAAGGAACAGTTATTTATCCTCAGGTTACCAAGAGTGGTATTAAGACAATGTCACTTAATTATCTTCTTGATAACGAGACAGATCCTGTAATATGGAGAGGCCCTGTTATAGCAAGTGCAGTAAGAGAGTTCTGGGAGAATGTTGACTGGGCTGAGACAGACTGCATGTTTATTGACTGCCCACCCGGAACAGGTGATGTACCTCTTACTATTTTCCAGTCACTTCCTGTTGACGGAATAGTTGTGGTAACTTCTCCTCAGGACCTTGTATCAATGATAGTTGAGAAAGCTGTTAATATGGCTAAGATGATGGATATTCCTGTTATTGGAATAGTTGAAAATATGTCATATTTTAAATGTCCTGATTGTGGAAATATTCATTACATTTATGGAAAGAGTAACATTGATAAGGTTGCTGCCGATATGAATATTAATAATGTTGCAAAGCTTCCTATGGATGCACATGTAGCAGAGTTAGTTGATGCAGGAAAGGCAGAAGAACTTGATGTATCTGCACTTGATAATATATTTAAAGCGATATAATCATGCCGGATAATTGGGAATTGTGCAGGACAGCAGGTAATATAAGGAGAATAGATTTACTTAATATGGTTTAAAGGTTATACTTTAAATAAAAAAACAATGTATCTGGTGAGGTACATGGAAAAGGGGCAAAATGATAGTAGTAAACACAGAAAATATTCCGGGAAGAGAATATGATGTTATTGGGCTTGTAACAGGATGCTGCATTATGTGTAAGAATATTGGAAAAGACATAGGTGCATCATTTAGAAACATGGTTGGCGGAGAGATGCAGGCTTATACAGAGCTTATGGTAGAAGCCAAGGACAAGGCTATCGGCTATATGGTGGGACAGGCACAGCAGTACGGAGCTGATGCTGTTGTAAATGTAAGATTTTCATCTACAACTATAGTAACAGGCGGAGCAGAAATACTTGCCGCAGGAACAGCAGTAAAGTTCAGAAACTAGAATTTGAGGGATTATTAGAATTTTAATAATCAGGTATTGGGGTATACCCAAAACAATCGGATATTTAAGAACAAGATGGTGAATGTATGAAATGGTTAATTCTGTTTAAAGGTGGAATAGAAACACAGGAATTTTTCTCGGTAGAACTTGCACAAGAATGGGAAAAGCAGGGATTTGGTATCTACTGGTATGATTTGATGTTAGAAGAGGAAAGTGCCAGAATGCTTGGTGATTTCTATGAAGCCCATAAAGAGGAAAGTATTTCTGCATTCACCTTTAATTTTAACGGAATAGCAGGAGAAGAAGGATTATATAAAGACGGCTGGAATTTCTGGGATTATTCGGGAATACGTGTTGTAAACATGGTTGTTGACCATCCGCTTTATTATCACAGGTATCTTGCAATTCATCCAAAGAATTATATACAGATTTGCATAGATAAAGTTCATGTGAAATATATGGAGAGGTTCTTTAGCGATGTAAAATTGTGTGATATAAGTGATTATGGCTTAAAGGGATTTGTGCCGCTTGGAGGTACAAAACTTAATAAAGATAACAGTATAATAAGAGACAGTGATTATATGCCGGTATCAGAAAGAACAATAGACATTATTTTTACAGGCAACTATACGCCCAAGGAAATTCTGCGAAGAAATGCCGAAAATATGGAACAGGAGTATATAGACTTTTATCAGAGCATTATTGACAGAATAATTGATTCACCCGATGAGACATTGGATTATGCATCGGAGATGATGTTAAGAAAACAGTTTGGAAATATCTCAGATGAAGAAATAAAAATGTGCATGCCTAATATGATGTATGTTGATTTAAATGTACGTTTTCATTACAGGGCACTGGCAGTTGCTGCACTTGCAGATGCAGGATTTAAGGTGCATATATGTGGAGAAGGTTTTAATTATATAAAGTGTACACACCCTGAAAATATAATAAGCATGGGTGGTGGAAATTCATTAAAATGTCTTGAGCTTATAAGCCAGTCAAAGATTTCGTTAAATGTTATGCCGTGGTTTAAAGAAGGAGCGCATGACCGTATATTTAACAGTATGTTAAACGGAGCAGTTGTTTTATCAGATACATCAGAATATCTTGAAGAAGAATTTAAGGATGGAAAAGATTTGATATTTTACGACCTTAATGAATTAAGGGAATATGAAAAAGGAAATATAGCGGTAAATGAGCTTAACATGGTTAAGTGTGTGCGAAAGCTGTTGTCAGATGACTCATTGATAAAGGAGATTTCTGATAATGCATATGCCAGATGTATATCTGCCCATACATGGAAAAACAGGGCAGATAAAATAGCCGCTTTATTTGACAAATAGAGGCTATAATGGTATGATTAGACCTGCTTGCGGATATGGCGGAACTGGCAGACGCGCTAGATTTAGGTTCTAGTGGGTAACCCCCGTGCAGGTTCGATTCCTGTTATCCGCATAATTAATGTCTTACCGGGAATCTTAATTGATTTTGGTAGGACATTTTTTATTGTTTTCGGATGCATTTGAGGTAATGATAAGAATATTAGAAAGAGGAACAGATATGGCAGAATATATAATTGAAAATAATGAAATGAAGATTACGGTTAATTCTAAAGGCTGCGAGATTGTATCAGCAGTTAATAAGGAAGATAATGGTGAATATATCTGGTGTGGAAACCCTGATGCGTGGAAAAGACACGCACCTGTGCTGTTTCCGTTAGTTGGAAGATACAAGGATGATGAAAGCATTTATGAAGGCAGAGTATATAAAATGAGCCAGCATGGCTTCGCGAGGGATAAGGAGTTTGAACTTGTAAGTAAAACTGATAACAGACTTGTGATGAGGCTTGTTTCGGATGAAGAGACAAAGTCTAAGTATCCATTTGATTTTGAGCTTGAATTAGAATATGAGCTTACGGGAAAATCTCTTAAAGAAAAATATACAGTTAAAAATAAAGACAGTAAAACAATGTATTTCAGCATAGGTGCACATCCTGCATTTGTAAGTCCTGACAATTCAGAGACACTTGCAGGCTGCAAGATTAAATTTGATGCTAAGGATTCTTTTAAATATGGATTGTTAAATAATGACGGGCTTCTTGAAAGCAAAGAATATGAGATGAAGTTAGAAGGTAACGGCCTGCTTATAAGTGGTGATTTATTTGACAAGGATGCCATTATAATAGAAAACAGCCAGGTGAGCGAAGTCTCATTGGAAAATAATGGCAAAACATTTGTTACTTTAAAAACAGATGCACCTGTACTTGGAGTATGGTCAGCCAAGGGTAAGAATGTTCCTTTTGTATGTATTGAGCCTTGGTACGGAAGGACAGACCGTTGCGACTATAACAAGAAGCTTGAAACAAGAGAATGGTCGAACAGCCTGCCTGCCGGACAGAAGTTTGAGAAATCATTTGAAATAATATTCGGCTAATCTGCAAAAATTTTCTCTGGAATATTATAAAAAATATAATTATACATTTACAATATATATAATACGTGTTATATTATTTATAACAAAAAATAACTAAGTTGTATAATTTGCGATATAAGATTATAATATTAAGAGAGGAAATGTATGGATATAGAGAAAGCAAAAGAATTATGCATGCAGAAGAAGATAAAGTGGTCGGTACATGTTGCTGCCAGAATGCAGGAACGTGGAATTAAGAGAGAAGACGTTATTAATTGTATATTGAACGGAGAAATTATAGAAGATTATCCTTATGATTATCCAACTCCAAGCTGTCTGCTGTTTGGATATACATTAAGAAGTAATGTTATACATGTTGTTATAGGGCTTGATGATGACAGTGTCTATGTAGTAACAGCATATTATCCTAATAGAGATAAATTTGAATCAGATTTGAAAACAAGGAAGGAGCGATAAATATGTGTTTTTATTGTAAATGTAAGACAACAAAGCCATCAGTGACAACACACGTTGTGACTTTTGATGATTGTATAATTATAATAAAAAATGTTCCTTGCGAAGAATGTGAGGAGTGTGGAGAGAAGTATTTTTCAGACGAAGTAATGATTCGTTTAGAAAAAATCGTTGAGTCGGCAAGAGCTATAGCAAGTGAGGTATTTGTTACAGATTATAATAACAAAGTGGCTTAATCTGATAAAGTATCAATAACTTTAATTGAAAACATCAATCGGATTTAATATATTAAATCCGGTTGATGTTAATATTCGGCTAATCTGCAATCTGTCTTCCGGTTTGGTCCATATGAAAGTTTTCTTTTATAATAAGTTCAGATATTGGAACAAGCTCGTAACCCTGCGACTGTAATGTGGTAATGACAGTTTCAAGGGCATCAGCTGTATATTTGGCACCATTGTGCATAAGAATTATTGAACCGTTACCGAGGCTTTTATGGCCGGTGACGGTTTTTATTATATTAGAGACACCGTAATCTTTCCAATCAAGGGAATCAACATCCCATTGGATAGGATAAATATTACAGCTATAGACAGTATCTATAAGTGTATTGTTATAGTCTCCGTATGGAGGTCTGAATAAGAAAATGTCATACCCCGTAAGTTCCTTTACCTTGTCGCAGACCGACATGATTTCGGTGCGCTGTTCATCAGCGGATAATTTACTCATCTGTTTGTGATTTTCGCTGTGATTACCAAGGTCATGTCCTCTTGAATATATCTCTTTAACCATATCAGGATAACTGTTTACCCAGCCTCCGGTCATAAAAAATGTAACTTTAACGTTATATTTATCAAGTATATCAAGGATTTTAATTGTGTCATCAGCTCCCCATGCAGCATCAAAAGAAAGCGCAACTTTCTTATCGTCTGTTTTAACACAATAGATTGGGAGCTTTTTATTGCCTGCCACGCAGTCGCCGGATATTGAACCTCCACCTATCCCATTAGATATTTTGGCGTTTGCTACTTTGGCGGATTCAGGTTTTATGTAGAAGAAAAATGTAAGTATGCAAAAAACAGTAATAAGAATGATTACCTGTAAGACATTCCCCAAATGTCCTTCACCATTTTCACCTGAATCGGTATTTTCAGGGAAAATACCGGCGTGTTTTCCTGCCGGTCTGTTAAAAAATTTTCTGCTCATTAAATAATCCTATAAAGCTGTTTGTATAATTATATAATGATTACAGCAGGAAAATACCTCAATATTGTACATCGGGATTATTTGTGAAAAATAATATATACAAAGTTGCGGAAAATGTAGTATATTATAAGCAATAAGCTGGTTTTACAGTAAAAAATATGCAAATTAAGCACTTTCGTGCCTGCGGAATGGAGAGTAATATGAGCAAATACACTAAGGAAGATATTTTCAGATTAGTAGAAGAGGAAGATGTTGAATTTATACGTCTTCAGTTTACAGATATTTTCGGGGTTTTGAAAAATGTTGCCATAACATCAAGTCAGTTAGAAAAAGCATTGGATAACAAATGTATGTTTGACGGTTCTTCTGTAGAAGGCTTTGTAAGAATAGAAGAATCAGATATGTATTTATATCCTGATTATGATACATTTGCAATATTTCCATGGAGACCACAGCAGGGAAAGGTTGCAAGATTGATTTGCGATGTATACACACCTGACGGAAAGCCATTTGTTGGTGACCCAAGATGGGTATTAAAGAAAGTTAAGCAGGAAGCACTTGATATGGGCTATGTGTTTGATGTAGGACCTGAGTGCGAATTTTTCCTTTTCCATACGGATGATAATGGACTTCCAACAACATTTTCACATGAGAGGGCAGGATATTTTGATTTAGGACCTACAGATTTGGGTGAAAATGTAAGAAGAGATATGGTGCTTACATTGGAGGATATGGGCTTTGAGATAGAGGCATCACATCATGAGGTTGCACCTGCACAGCATGAGATTGATTTCAAATATGATGAAGCATTAATTACAGCAGATAATATAATGACATTTAAACTTACAGTAAAGACAATAGCAAAAAGACATGGATTATATGCAACATTTATGCCTAAGCCAAAGTATGGAATTAATGGTTCAGGAATGCATGTAAATATGTCACTTGCTACATTAGATGGTAAGAATGCATTTGCAGATGAAAATGATAAACTTGGACTTTCTGATGTGGCTTATCATTTCATTGCCGGAATTATTGCGCATGCAAAAGGAATGGCAGCAATTACCAATCCATTGGTTAATTCTTATAAGAGACTTGTTCCGGGATACGAAGCACCTGTTTATATAGCATGGTCAGCAACTAACAGAAGTCCGTTGATAAGAATACCTGCATCAAGAGGAAACGGAACAAGAGTTGAATTAAGAAATCCCGATCCATCAGCTAACCCATACCTTGTACTTGCTGCATGCCTTGCCGCAGGATTAGACGGAATCAAGAATAAGCTTGAAGTACCGGAAAGCGTTGATTGCAATATATTTGAGATGACAGATAAAGAAAGAGAAGAAAAAGGAATAGAAACACTTCCTGAAAATCTTTACGATGCAATTAAGGCACTTAATGAGGATAAATTTATATGCGATGTTTTAGGCGAGCATATTGTATCTAAGTACACAGAAGCAAAGTTAAAAGAATGGAACGAATATAAGACAAAGATTTCACAGTGGGAAATAGATGAATATCTCTACAAATTCTAAAAAACATTTGTACAATTAAATAAATGGAGGAATTGATATGGCTACACTGATTGTGGCATTTCCTAAGCTGGATGAGGCTCAGGCAATTAGAAACCTTCTTATACGCCGCGGCTATGATGTTGCGGTACCATGTACAAGTGGAGCACAGGCAATTAATCAGGCAGATACGTTATCGGACGGAATAATTATTTGCGGATATAAGCTGTCTGATAATATGCTTTATTCAGAGCTGTATGAATATAAGCCTAAAAGTTTTGAAATGCTTTTAGTTGCATCGCGAAATCTGTGGATGGATTGTCAGGACAATGACATTGTGTGTGTTGCTATGCCGATAAAGGTTAATGACCTTATATCGACTGTCGAAATGATGTTACAGTCGCAGATCAGGCGGAGAAGAAAGGCAAGAACACAGCCAAGACATAGAAGTCTTGAAGAACAGAAGGTTATTGATGATGCTAAGAAAATACTTATAGAGAAAAATAACATGACAGAACCGGAAGCATTCAGGTACATACAGAAATGCAGTATGGACAGCGGTAATACAATGGTTGAATCAGCAATGATGGTAATTGGAATATATGCAGAGGCATAAATAAGAATTTTCAGAAATGAGGGCTATTATGAAGTTTACAAAGATGCATGGAGCAGGAAATGATTATGTATATGTGGATTGTACAAAGAATGATTTGAATAATCCATCAGAGATAGCAATAAAGGTAAGTGACAGACATTTTGGAATAGGCTCAGACGGACTTATACTTATAAAACCTTCAGATAAGGCAGATTTTTTTATGGATATGTATAATGCCGATGGTTCAAGAGGCAAAATGTGTGGAAACGGTATAAGATGTGTCGGCAAATTTGTATATGATAACAAGCTTACAGATAAAACAACAGTAACTATTGACACATTATCAGGAGTTAAGACGTTAAAGCTTAATATAGGCAAAGACGGAAAGGTTGAATCGGCAAGGGTTAATATGGGAGCACCTGTATTGCAGCCTTCACAGGTTCCTGTTGATATAACCGGACTTGAAAGCTATAAGAATATGTCTAAAGAACAGATGCAGAAGGAAAAGGAAAATGTAACAGAACCTGTTGTATCAGAGCATATAAAGGTTAATGACAAGGAGTATGAAGTTACATGTGTTTCAATGGGAAATCCACATGCAATTGTTTACCTGGATAATGATATAGATATTAAGAAATTTGAAATTGAAAAAATCGGACCTGCATTTGAAAATCACAAAGCATTTCCTGACAGAATCAATACAGAATTTATTCAGGTGCTGGATAAGGATAATCTTAATATGAGAGTGTGGGAACGCGGCTCAGGAGAGACACTTGCCTGTGGAACAGGAGCATGCGCAAGCCTTGTTGCTACGGTGCTTAACGGTAAATGTAACGATACTGCCACACTTCATCTTCTTGGTGGGGATTTAAAGATTACATGGGATAAGAAGGATAACACGGTTTATCTGGAAGGTCCGGCTAAGACAGTATTTACTGGTGAAATAGAACTCGATTAATTATAAAAGAATTATAAAGGCAGGACATTAATTATGATGACAGATATGAACATGAACGAATTTCTTGAGGTGTTATCATCATCAGCTCCGGTTCCCGGCGGTGGAGGAGCATGTGGTTATGTGGCAGCAGTAGGGATGAGCCTTGGAAGTATGGTAGCCAACCTTACAACCGGTAAGAAAAAATATGCCGAATATCAGGAAGAAATAGAAAAGATTATAACAGAAGCAAAGACAATTACTAAAGAGCTGGCTGAATGTATGGATAAGGATGCTGTAAGCTTTGAGCCCTTGTCTAAGGCATATGGACTTCCAAAGAATACAGATGAAGAAATTGCATACAGAGAGGAAGTAATGGAGAAGGCACTTGTTACAGCAAGTGAGGCTCCACTTCTTATGATGGAAACAATATACAAGGCACTTAAGGTGCTTGAAAGACTTGCTGTTATTGGAAGCAGGATAGCAATAAGTGATGTTGGTGTTGGTGTCCAGATGTGTAAGGCTGCTGTTAACGGTGCATCATTAAATGTATATATCAATACAAAGATGATGAAAAACACTGATATAGCAGAAGAAATGAACACAAGAGCAGACGAGCTCGTTATTATGTCTAATGAGCTGGCTGACAGAACATATGAAGAGGTTATGGAGGTAATAAGATAAATGGAAACACTTAAGGGACTTCCAGTGGCAAATGCCATTAATGAGAAAATTGCAAAGACAATGGAAACATGGAATGGTGCAAAGCCACACCTTGCAATTATAAGAGTTGGTGAAAGACCGGATGATATGTCATATGAGCGTGGCGCATTAAAGAAAATGGAAAAGGTAGGATTTGAATGTACAGCCTTTACATTTCCTGCTGATATAGATAACGAGACATTTCAGAAGGAATTCGACAGTATCAATAATAATGATGATATAGATGGTATTTTATTATTAAGACCATTGCCAAAGCATCTTGATGAGGAGACGGTGGTAAACAGAATCAATCCTGTTAAAGATCTGGACGGAATATCAAAGATTAACCTTGCAAAAGTATTTTCCGGTGATGAAACAGGTTTTGCACCTTGTACAGCAGAGGCGGTTATTGAAATGCTTGACTATGCAGGTGTAGACCTTACAGGCAAGAGAGTAACAGTAGTAGGAAGAAGCCTCGTTATAGGAAAGCCTGTTGCAATGCTTCTTTTAAAGAAAAATGCTACAGTTACAATTACACACACTAGAACAGTTGATATGCCAAAGACATGTCAGAATGCAGAGGTACTTATAGCAGCGGCAGGAGTTGCAAAGATGATAGATAAGTCTTATGTTTCAGATGGTGCTGTTGTTATAGATGTTGGAATTAATGTAGATGAAGACGGTAACTTATGTGGAGATGTAAAATTTGATGATATTGCAGATACTGCATCAGTTGCAACACCTGTTCCGGGAGGAGTAGGCTCAGTTACAACCTCAGTACTTGCAAAACATCTTCTTAAGGCAGCCATGTTAAGAAGAGGTTAGAAACATTTATGGGGAAATATATATGTGCGCTTGATCAGGGAACAACAAGCTCAAGATGTATTATTTATGATAAAAATGGTAATATCTGCTCAATGGAACAAAAGGAATTTGAACAGATTTATCCACAGCCGGGCTGGATAGAACATAATCCTATGGAGATATGGTCTTCACAGCTTGGAGTTGCAATGGAAGCAATGGTGAAAGCAGGCCTTACATACAGGGATTTAGCTGCAATAGGCATAACTAACCAGCGTGAAACAACTATAGTATGGAATAAGGAAACAGGTGTACCTGTCTATAATGCCATTGTATGGCAATGCAGACGTACAGCCAAGAGAATAGACCGTGTTGCCAAAGATGGAATGACCGATGTAATAAGGGAAAAGACAGGACTTATTCCTGATGCTTATTTCAGTGCTTCCAAGATTGAATGGATACTTGATAATGTAGAAGGTGCAAGAAAAGATGCAGAGGACGGTAAGCTGTTATTTGGTACGGTAGATACATGGCTTGTGTGGAAGCTTACCAAAGGACGTGTACATGTCACAGATTATACAAATGCATCAAGAACAATGTTATTTGACATCCACAGATTATGCTGGGATGATGAACTGCTTGATTATTTCAGAATTCCTAAATCAATGCTTCCGGAGGTAAAGCCGTCAAGCTGTGTATACGGATATACAGAAACTACTGTTATAGGGGGAGAGGTTCCTATATCAGGTATGGCAGGAGACCAGCAGGCTGCATTATTCGGACAATGCTGTTTTGAACCGGGAGAGGCTAAGAATACATATGGTACAGGCTGTTTCCTTCTTATGAATACAGGAAATAAGCTTATTAAATCAAATAATGGACTTGTAACTACCATAGCAGCAAGCGACAAGGGGATATCTTATGCGCTTGAGGGAAGTGTATTTGTTGCGGGAGCGGCAATACAATGGCTTAGAGATGAAATGCGTCTTATAAGGGAGTCAAAACAGACTGAAGAGTATGCAAGACAGGTTAAAGATACAGGGGGTGTATATATAGTACCTGCATTTACAGGACTTGGTGCACCATATTGGAACCAGTATGCAAGAGGAACTGTTGTGGGAATAACAAGAGGCTGTAAAAAGGAACATTTTATAAGGGCAACACTGGAATCCATAGCATATCAGGTGACAGATGTGCTTCGTGCAATGGAAGAAGATTCCGGCATATATCTTAAAAGCCTTAAAGCGGATGGTGGTGCAAGCGCAAATGATTTCCTGATGCAGTTTCAGGCAGATATTCTTAATGCTGAAGTACACAGACCAAGCTGTATAGAGACAACTTCACTTGGAGCTGCTTATCTTGCAGGTCTGGCAGTTGGTTACTGGGATAGTACAGATGACATTAAAGGTAACTGGAAACTTGGCAAATGTTTCAGTCCCAATATGAAGGAAAGCGATAGAAAAGAGCTTCTAGAGGGCTGGAGCAAGGCTGTTAAATGTGCAAGAATATGGACAGAAGAATAATAATGGCATTTTATAAAAATGTCATTATTAATTCTACTATGAATACTGCTGCACAGCATGATACTGCGACCTGAAAAAGACTTTTTTTATTCCAGGCAAGTATTATTCCTATAATAAGTGCAGCAGCACCTGACCATATGCTTTGTGTTGCTTCAAGTATGGCAGGAAATGTCATAAGTGATAATGTAACGTAAGGCACATAATATAGAAATGACTTTATAGTATTATTTTTTATTTCTTTTCTAATCAATGTTAATGGCAGAACTCTTATAAGGTATGTAACGATTGCCATTATCAAAATGTAAATATATATTTTACTCATAATAATCCTTATCTTTGCGTTTCTTCTTTTTTATCATCATCCTCTTTAATAGGGAAAAGTATAGCTGCAAGAAGTGATATTCCTACAGTAAGTATTATGATTCTTGTACCTGAAGCAATATTTTTTAAAACAGGTGCGTAAGAGAATATAAAGCTTACTGCCATAGAAAGACTTACAAGAAAAGCTATAACCTTATTGTCCCTTGAAGGAGGAATTATAATAGCAATAAACATTCCGTACAATCCAACACTTAAAGCACTTACAATATTTGCAGGAAGAATATTTCCGAAAAGAACTCCGAAATATGTTCCAAGAACCCATCCGGGTGAAGCTAACGCAACAATTCCGTACATATAAAATGGATTAAGTTTTTCCGGTACAGACACCGTGAGTCCGAAAATTTCATCTGTAACAAAAAGTCCCATTATTAATCTGTGGAAAAAATGCATCTTGCTGTCAAGCTTCTGGCTCAGTGCACAAGACATAAGAAAATAACGTGCATTTATAATAAGTTCCATTAGCGCAAGTTCGGCAAATGTAGCACCTGCGGCAATAAGTGTAAATCCGGCAAATTCTCCGGCTGAAGCATGACAGGCAAAGCTTGCAAGTGCAGCCTGTATGGCATTAAGGCCTGAGTTTTTGGCGGCTATGCCGAGAGTAAAAGATACCGCAAGGTATCCGAGCGCAATAGGAATTCCGTTTTTTATACCTTTTTTAAACCAATAACTGTTATTATTCATGGAAATCCTCTTTATATATTTAATAATATATTTAATCAAACTCGTAATATATTAACTCAAATTATTAATTAAGTAAATAGAAATGGGGAAAATTAGCTATAGAAATAAAGAACGAGGTAAATATAAAAGGACAAATATAAAAGGGCAAATATAAAAGATAAATATAAAAGATAAATATAAAAGATAAATATAAAAGATAAATATAAAAATCCGGTTGATATAATTGGTATGTGTCAGAAAATCTTAACACTCAATTATTAATATCAATCGGATTTATTAATTATATTTGTTTTAAAAATTTATCTTTATTACAAATTAAGCAGCTGCCTTTTCAGAATTCTTTTCACTCTTTGCATAGCTCTTTACAGAGTTAACAACGATGATTATACCGAGTACGATAAGAAGAATTGCAATTATAAGCTGAAGGCCATTTGCTATAAATACTTTACCCCAAGTTGTTGTACCATTTGGGATAGTAACTGAAGCTGCTGTCTGTATAGCCTTAACCATAGCGATTGTACGCTGTACAAGTGCTGTAAATGTTACACAAAGCATAATGATAAGAGGAGGGAAGAGCATTTTATTGCTACGTCCTGTAACTTTTAAGAATACACAAAGTGTAAGAAGTACAAGGGCACTTAATAACTGGTTAGCTGAACCAAATAATGGCCAGATGTTAGCATATCCAATCTTTGTAAGTATGAAACCACAAAGAAGTGTTACGATTGTTGAGAAGTATGTATTGCAGAATAACTTTCTCCATCCTTCTGCATGTTCCATATCATCAACGCTGAAGAGTTCCTGGAAACTCATACGTCCGATACGTGCAACGGCATCAAGTGAAGTAAGGGCAAGAGCTGATACACACATTGTCATGAATACTGTTGCAAAATGTACAGGAACACCAAACATTTCAAAGAAACCGGCTACGCCACGGCTGAATATCTGGAATGGAGTACCTGTAGCTGCTGTTCCGTCTGCTGCTGCAGCGGCACCGGCAACACAAAGAGCAAGTACTGCAAGTAAACTTTCAAGTACCATTGCGCCATAACCAACTTTAAGCATATCTTTTTCATTTTCTACTGTCTTAGAAGATGTACCTGAAGATACAAGGCTGTGGAAACCTGAAACAGCACCACATGCAACAGTTACGAAAAGGATAGGGAACATTGTTCCAAGCTTAGCATTGTTAAATCCTGTGTATACAGGAAGGTTCATAGATGGATGAGCAATAACAAGACCAAGTGCTGCACCAACTATCATAGCGATGAACATAAATGTTGTCATATAATCACGAGGCTGCTTCATTAACCACATTGGCATAACAGCTGCGAAGAAGATATATACGAATGTGATATAGCTCCATGCATTCTTGCCTAAGATGATTGGACAGAAGTTTCCGATTACAAATGAAGCAACGATAAATACGATACCAACTACAGCTTCTTTCCAGCCTGAAAGCTTGAATTTCTTCTGGATAAGACCAAATATAACTGCGAATACCATGAACATGATAGATACCATACCGGCAGAACCGTTAGTTGCCACTATCTTTGTTTCGCCTTCAACTACTGAGTAAGCATTGAATGTACCTGCAACCATATCTGCAAATGCTGCGATAACGATAAGTGTGAATAACCAGCAGAAAAGTAAGAAAATCTTACGACCAAACTTACCAATGTATTTCTCAATGATCATACCCATTGACTTACCTTCATTCTTAACTGAAGCGTAAAGTGCACCAAAGTCTGTAACAGCACCAAAGAATACACCACCAATGAGAATCCAGAGTAAAACTGGTAACCAGCCAAATGCTGCTGCCTGAATAGCTCCTGTTACAGGACCTGCTCCGGCTATAGATGAAAACTGATGACTGAATACTGTCCATCCGTTTGTAGGAACGAAATCTTTACCATCGTTATATTTAACGGCTGGTGTTTCAGCGTTAGGGTCTATACCCCATTTCTTTGCTAACCAACGGCCGTAAACGATATATGCACCAAAAAGTACAACAGCCGCGATTAAAACGATTACTAATGTGTTCATAATGTGTCTCTCCTATATAAGTATTTATTTCATCAGTCAAACGCTTTAAGATAATAAAAAAACCTTCGTCTCCACACATATCCAAAGGATATTGTGCAAAGACGAAGGTATATTATTACTTCCGCGTTACCACTTTGCTTGCCGGATAAACCGACCACTCTACTGCCACATAAATAAAGATAATTAAATCAATGGCATGCCCTGTTAACGATGGGTACCGGTTCTAATTACTAAGCTTAAGCTTTTCACTAAAACTGCTCGCAGGTGAGGGCTTATTCATTCCTTGCTACCGTGTCTCATCATACCAACGGCTTTCTGTAGGCGGTGATAAGAACAAGTCATTTCCTGTTCGTCGCATTTGACTGTTGAATTAAGTATTAAGATAGTCTTTCAGATTTAATTTGTCAACAAGAAATTTAATTTTTTTTATATTTTTTTAATTTTATACATTTTTATGAATCTTATATTGCATAGCTGCAGGTATATATGGTATCTATTATATTACGTTAAATTTATACTAGAATTGAAAGCGGGATATTACAATGGATGTTAGACAAATTGAATTAATTGTTAAGCACATTAAAGAAGGATATTATGACAACTCAGACAGAATGTCGGATGTTGTAGCACCTTTAATGGAAGCATTTGGTGATGATTTGGGAGAAATACTTGAGTATCTGGAAGGCTGTGAGGAGGAAGATGTTGAAGCACTTGCAGAGGTATTTGATTACCTTATAGGCGAGTTTGCGGATGATCCAAGAGTTGGACAGCTGGAGCAGTTGCAGAATAATATAGGATAGTGTATTATTATAAATAATTATATAAGCTGTATATTTATTAAAGAAACAATAAGTGATTTCTAATGTATATGGCTGTTCACTTGGAAAAGAAAAGAATAATCAGGATAATGCTGATAATTCAAATGTTAATATTTCTGAGGAAAATGGTGCAGACAGTATTAATGAAGGCGGTGAGGGAGAGGTTATAACATTGGCTCTGCTATGGAATAATCCAGTGTTGTTAATATATTCTTTAAATATGTGAGTTCGGGATTATTATTTTCTTTAATAAGGATTATAAGACCTTTTGTTAACAGCCATGCACCGTATTTGTTAAAATGTGTTTTTTCAAAAACTGTAGCAGGGTTATTTAAGGCTTTATTAAAGTCATCAGGCCACAGACCTTTGGTTATGCCTTTTTTAACAGCCATATATTTGTTTATATTGGCATGTCCGATTTTTTCAAAAAACTGGACTGAATAAGAGAATAAATCTATTACAGGGGTATGAGTTTCCTCACCAATCTGCTTCATTGCCCTTATATAGCTGAAATTATCTCCGCCGTGAAGACCTTTGTTGTCCATGATTGTACCATCATCATTAAAATATGTTCTTGCAGGTGCAGTAACGAGGACAGGTACAGCCATATGTTCCCTTGCAAGGTCAATATACTGTTTTATGAACCACTTGTAGCTGCCTTTGGAAGCATCCTTTGAATAAGGATAATAGGAGTCATAAGGATAAGCGTTTAACGCAGCTTTTACGCTATTGATGACAGCCTCTTTGTCCTGTATTGAAGTATCCTTCATAAGGGCAGCTATATATTCAGGCGGAATATAATCCTTTGAAACCCGCTCACCGGAAATTACAGGATATCTTCCGTTATCGTCAGGTTCTCCTAATTCTACAAGCCTGTTAAACATGGATTTGTAATCCTTAGAAGCATCGTCGTTATGACAGAATTCAATAAAGAGGTAATCACCTTTGCCTATCTTTTTTTCTATATTTTCAAATCTTCCCTCATTAATAAAAAGTCTTGAACTTCTTCCACCTTTTGCATAATTAAACACATTGTTATCAGACTTAATAAAATGTGGAAGAAACTGTCCCCAACCTGCAATAAATTCTTCATCGGTGTAGTCCTGCACAATAGAATCACCGGCAAGATAAATATTCATAAAATTCGCCTCCGTTTTTAAAGATTATCTATATTTTAATATAAATATAACAGGATGAAAAGAATATGATAGGTATAAAAAATGTTGTGTAGATATGTGTTACTTATAATAGAAAAATGTTGACATAAATATTATTATGATATATTATTAAAATATATAATATATCATAGAGGAGATAAAAATATAAAGGGGAAAGGGGATTTTTACTACCCAGAGGATTAGGGGATGAAAGATAAGAGAAATATAATATTTGCTCTGCTGGCTGTTATATGTATAGTTTTTGCAGTATATGATAATTATAGGGAGATAAGTGCATTTTTAGGAATAAGATTAGATAATGATAATAAGGAAGATAGAGAAGAAGGTAGTAACGAGTACAATATAGTTAAAGATAACAAGGATGTTGTAATTAATTATTCCATTGCAAATATAAATTATAGTCTTGGTTTTACATTATCTAATATAAAAGTAAGCAGAAAACTTCCACGGGAATTTGCAAAACGAGTGTATGACAGATCAATACTTAAACTTGATGAGGATGTTTTAGATGATGACTATACATTTTTAAAAGATTTTTACTATCTTTATATGACGGTAGAGGTCACAAGCCTTAGTGAAATTAATAGTTATGCTATATCTTCGTTGGGATATGTAAATAATGAAGATAATAAAATGATTATTAAAGAAGCCAGGAGCATATATAAGGATTCATATTATGATTCCAAAGCTTTATATTGGAAAGTTACAGATGGTCATTTGCTGACACAGAATTTTTATATCGGGAAATTTAATAAAGGTGACACGTTAAAATATAATGTGTGCTATACGATTACGGATGATGCATTTGACAATAATAATGTATATTTTGTATATGCGTTTGGAATGAATGAAGAAAGACGTTTAAAAAATTCAGAGCAGAAGTATATATGGGTTGATTTGGAGAATAAATATGAGGAGATTATTGAATAACGAGCTGAGAAGGGCTTTTACAAGCAGAGGATTTGCTTTTGTTTTAGGATTTGAAGTAATTATACTTATTATATATTCATTTTTTGAGTTGGGACATATAGCAGCTAGTGTTGTTCCATCATATCTGGAATATGCTAAAGCAGGAAAGGTTAATATTGTACCAGGGGCATATTATTCGTGGCTTGGAATGTTTAACAGTCTTACCCACAAATTATTAAAAGCCGTGATACCTATTTTAATTGCAATACCTTATGGAAATACACTGTATATTGATAAGGAAACCAATTATATCAGTAATGTATGTATACATATAGAGAAAGGAAAGTATTATCTGGTCAAAATTATTGTTATGTTTATTTCAGGTGGAGTTGTGGCTGTGTTGCCATATACTTTATCATTTCTGATAGATATAGCGGTGTTACCTTTAGAAACAGTGATACCATCAAACTTTTCAGCATTGTCGAATGTTTCGCTTATGTCGGATTTATACTATGAACATACACTGTTATATGTGTTTGCTTATTTAATATTAACATTTATAGGATTTGGATTTTTAAATTGCCTGTGTTTTATTGCAACATATCTTTTCTCTAATAAATACATAGTTGTGATTTTTCCGTTTTTTGCAGATTATTTTATATATGTTATAGGTACATTTATTAATGTTAAGGAAGTACCATGGGATTATTTAAATATATGTAATGCAAGTAAGCAGGATATACATCCGGCAATGCTGCAATTTGGTGTATTAATAATTCTGATAGGCGGACTTTATGCATATTTAAGTTCAAAAAAGGTGGATATATTATGAAAAAGAAATTGATTAGTATTATTATCCTTTTTGTTGTGGTTGCAGTTTATATAGGCAGGGTTATCTATATTAATGTTACAAGACCAGAGTTTCGTATTGAGAAAGATGTTTATAATATAAATGAAACGGTCATACATGAAGATTTTGAATATAAAGTTGAAGAATTTGAGTTGTTAGAACCGGAAGAACTTGTGGAAAAATATGATGTGGATGGTGATTTTGATAATAAAACAGTTAAATTTTTAGTGGCAAAAGTGAGCGTTAAATATATAGGTGATGAACAGGAAAAGGTTACACCTCTTAAAAGTGCCAAATTTGAATCCAAAAGCTGGAAAAATAGTTCTGAATATACATTACTACGCAGCATAAACAAAAAGAACCTTGTATTTAAGCCACAGCAGACAAAAGAGTTATATTTTATTGTAAAAATGTCAAGTGTTCAGTTTTACGGAAAAGAATGGGATAATGTAAGGAACAGGACATATTATCTAGTGTTAGATACATATCCGCGGAAGGTTGAAATAAAATGCAATTAAAACGTAAAAGAGGAAATCTAAGCTTATTTGTATATATTGTGGCTTTTACTTATATAATTGGTATTATGGACAATTTGAGGAAAAGTGGTTACATTGACAATACAAGCCTGATAGCAATGGTTATTTCACCCGGTATAATTGTAGTTGTAATTATAATTATGTCTTTGAAACAGATGTTTAATAAAAAAATACAGTATTATAAAACATATGTGGTTTTATACACAGACAAAGATATTATATGGCGAGGTAAGACTTTAAGTATTATGAAAGAAGCAATAGGTGATACGTTAGTAGTTGCTTTAGGAATGAGCTTATATCTATGGCTTAATAAAGGAACAAGAACAGGCATACATCTGATATTTTTTGCTGGCTTAAGTATTTGGCTTCAGTTAATAATAAGTTATATGATTATTGAATTAATGGAATGGCTGTTTAATAAGAGGTGGATAGGTATGCTGGTGGTGACTCTGATATCGATAGGAGATGCATTTGCCTTTTTGAAGCCATTGTTATATAGGAGACTGTTTATTTCAAAAGAAATTCTTTATAATAATTTAGGAGGAATTGCAGCAAAATTAATTTTATCGGCGATAATAATAGGGATAATATATTTTGCAGGAAATGTTTATTCTAAAAATAAAGAATTCCTCTAGATAAATTAATAAAGATTTTTTCTTGAAATATAATAATTGTTATGTTATCATCTATCTGTATAAATATTTAAAAGACTATGAAAGAGACTTCTTTTCATGGAACCTGACAGGAAAGAGATGCCACCGACTGAAAGCATACACAGGGAATTGATAAGAGGAACGCTCCGGAGTTGAATGGTTGAGCAGTCACAGGACGACTGGGTAGGTCATTACGTTACACGCGTTAAGTGGAATGAGATGAGAAGTTTATAACTTTTCAATGCGGGTGGTACCGCGGATAACACAGTTTATTCGCCCCGGGATGTATATTACATCCTGGGGCTTTTTTGCGCGAGTAGCGATGAGAATATAAGGACATCTGAATCAGCCTTGCAAGCAAGAGCTGGTGCAGATGGAGATATATTCGAGGAGCACCGCGACAACGCCGGAACGAAGTTCAGGCGTATGAGCTACGAGCAGGGTAGCGATGAGAATATAAGGACATCTGAATCAGCCTTGCAAGCAAGAGCTGGTGCAGATGGAGATATATTCGAGGAGCACCGCGACAACGCCGGAACGAAGTTCAGGCGTATGAGCTACGAGCAGAGTAGCGATGCAGGATGTTAGATTTTATTAATTGGCAGGACACACATTTTACCTGTTTAGAAAAGAAAGGAGATTGCAATGGCAAACATGTACAGAGATGTTAACTTAAGTGAAGTTAATGAAAGTTACATCGGCAAGGAATTAAAGGTTGCAGGATGGGTTGAGAACATCCGTGACCACGGAGGAGTTTCATTTATCGACCTCAGAGATATGTATGGAGTACTTCAGGTAGTACTTCGTGATACAACATTACTTGATGGTATTCACAAGGAAGAGTGTATCGCTATCGAAGGTATTATGGAGCAGAGAGATGAGGAGACTTACAATCCTAAGATTCCTTCAGGAACAATCGAGCTTGAAGCTAAGAAGATTACAATACTTGGACAGGTATACCAGCAGCTTCCATTTGAAGTACAGACTTCTAAGGAAGTAAGAGAGGATGTCCGTCTTAAATACAGATACCTTGATTTAAGAAATCAGAAAGTTAAGGATAACATGATATTCAGATCAAAGGTTATCGCATTCCTTCGTCAGAAAATGACAGACATGGGATTTTTAGAAATCCAGACACCAATCCTTTGTGCTTCATCACCAGAGGGTGCAAGAGATTATATTGTACCTTCAAGAAAATATAAGGGCAAATTCTATGCTCTTCCACAGGCACCACAGCAGTATAAGCAGTTACTTATGGTATCTGGCTTTGATAAATATTTCCAGATAGCACCTTGCTTCAGAGATGAGGATGCAAGAGCAGATCGTTCACCGGGAGAATTCTATCAGTTAGATTTCGAGATGAGCTTTGCTACACAGGAAGATGTATTCAGAATCGGTGAAGAGGTTCTTACAGAAACATTTGCAAAATTCGCACCGGAAGGATATGAAGTTACACAGGCTCCTTATCCAATCATCAGCTACAAGCAGGCAATGCTTGAGTTTGGTTCAGATAAGCCGGACCTTCGTAACCCTCTTAGAATTATTGACCTTTCAGAATTCTTTAACAAATGTACATTCAAGCCTTTCCAGAACAAGACTGTAAGAGCAATCAATGTACATGCAAAGCTTTCAAAGGGACAGCATGAGAAGTTGCTTAAGTTCGCTACAGGAATCGGAATGGGCGGACTTGGATACCTTGAAGTTCTTGAAGACGGAAGCTACAAGGGACCAATCGATAAGTTTATTCCAGAAGAACTCAAGGGAGAAATCAAGGACCTTGCAGGACTTCAGGCAGGAGATACAATATTCTTTATCGCTGATAAGGAAGACAGAGCTGCATATTTCGCAGGACAGATCAGAAACGAACTTGGTGAGAGACTTGACCTCATTGAGAAAAATGCATACAGATTCTGTTATGTTAATGACTTCCCAATGTTTGAAAGAGATCCGGAAACTAAGAAGATTGGATTTACACATAATCCATTCTCAATGCCACAGGGCGGACTTGAGGCACTTAATACAAAAGATCCTCTTGATATTCTTGCATACCAGTATGATATCGTCTGCAACGGTGTAGAGTTATCATCAGGTGCAGTTCGTAACCATGATATGCAGATAATGGTTAAGGCATTTGAGATTGCCGGGTATGATGAAGAAGTATTAAAGGCAAAATTCGGAGCATTATACAATGCATTCCAGTTTGGTGCACCACCACACGCAGGTATGGCACCAGGTGTTGACCGTATGATTATGCTTCTTAGAAATGAAGAAAATATCCGTGAGATAATCCCATTCCCAATGAGCGGAACAGCACAGGATTTAATGTGCGGAGCACCAAATGAGGTAACAGAGCAGCAGCTTAGGGAAGTTCATATTAAGGTTAGGGATTAGGAGGCATACGGACGACTGCAGGATTTTTATAAATTCACCGCAGGCACGCTTTCGCTGCTTGTCACTCGCAGCGGACACTAAGTGGATTGTGCAACAGAGGTATGGTAAGCAAGCTTCCCAACCTCTTTCGCCCAATCTACTAAGTGCCGGCGGCTCCAAAGCGCCTTGCTTGCGAATTTATAAAAAATCCTGCCGCCTGCCCTTCGACCACCAATACCTGACTTAATATAAACTTTCCTAAGAGAAAGAGTGGAGGTTTTCACTCCCCCCGACGAGCAAAGCGATGTCGCACGCTCGTTCCGGGGTAGATGTGTGAGCCTGGAGAAATTGGATAAAGCGTGAACAAGACACTTTGGAGCCGCCGGCACTTAGCAAAATCGGCTGGCGGAGTCTGAAAAGCTAGCTTTTCAGACGGAGGTGGCCGATTTCGCTTAGTACCGCTGCGAGCGACAAGTAGCAAAAGCGTGTCTTGTGATGATTTATCCAATTTCTCCAGGCGTATATAACGACAACGAAAGGAGACGCACACATGGCTAATGTAATTAGTGATGAGACTATCGAGTATGTTGGTATCCTTGCCAAGCTTGAACTCTCTGATGAAGAGAAGGAAGCTGCCAAGAAGGATATGGCAAGCATGCTTGATTATATTGACAAGCTCGGTGAGCTTGATACTACAGGGGTAGAACCTATGTCACATGTGTTCCCTGTTAATAATGTAATGAGAGAAGATGTTGTTACTAATGGTGACGGAAGCGAGGCAACTCTTGCTAATGCACCTGAATGTAATGAATCAGGATTTATTGTACCTAAAACTGTTGAATCATAGAAAGGACGCATATGAGTTTATTAGATTATACAGCTGTTGAACTGGCTGCTAAGATTAAAGCGGGTGAGACAACAGCAACAGAGGCTATGGAAGCTGTCATTGCACAGATTGAAAAGTCTGAAGATGAGCTTAACTGTTATGTAACATTTGACAAGGAAAAGGCTCTTGAGGCAGCTAAGAAAGCAGATGAGGATATCAAGGCAGGTAAACTTACAGGACCTTTAGCCGGAGTTCCATTTGCAATTAAAGATAATATGTGTACAGAGGGCATGCTTACTACATGCTCATCAAAGATACTTGGTAATTTTGTCCCAACTTACACAGCAGACGCAGTTGTGAGACTCCAGAGTGCTGGAGCAGTAATTATCGGAAAGACTAACATGGATGAATTCGCGATGGGTTCTACAACAGAGACAAGTGCATTTGGTGCAACTAAGAATCCTCGTAATACCGAGCATGTACCGGGTGGTTCATCAGGTGGTTCTGCGGCAGCAGTTGCAGCAAATGAGTGTTTTGCAGCACTTGGTTCTGATACAGGCGGCTCAATAAGACAGCCTGCTTCATACTGTGGTGTTGTAGGTTTAAAGCCAACTTACGGAACAGTTTCACGTTACGGACTTATTGCTTACGGTTCATCTTTAGACCAGATTGGACCTTTATGTAAGGATGTAACTGACTGTGCAACTATCATGGAAGCTATCGCGGGCAAGGATGATAAGGATTCAACATCTATCGGAAGAGATGATTATTCATTTACAAAGGCATTAGTTGATGACGTTAAGGGAATGAGAATCGGTATTCCTAGAGATTATTTTGGTGAAGGTCTTGACCCAGAGGTTAAGGAGGCTGTTCTTAATGCTGCCAAAGTTCTTGAGAGCAAAGGCGCAATCGTGGAAGAGTTTGACTTAAGCCTTGTTGAGTACGCAATTCCTACTTACTATACAATTGCAGCAGCAGAGGCAAGCTCTAACCTTGAGCGATTTGATGGTGTTAAATACGGATATAGAACTAAAGAATACGAAGGACTTCATAACATGTATAAAAAGACTCGTTCAGAGGGCTTTGGTCCGGAGGTTAAGAGAAGAATTATGCTCGGTTCTTTCGTATTAAGTTCAGGATATTATGACGCTTATTATCTTAAGGCATTAAGAGTTAAGGCTCTTATTAAGAAAGCATTTGATGAAGCATTTGCAAAATATGATGTAATTCTTGGACCTGTTGCACCAACAACAGCACCAAAGCTTGGCTCATCACTTTCTGACCCTATTAAGATGTATCTTGGAGATATCTATACTATCTCTGTAAATCTTGCCGGACTTCCGGGACTTTCTGTTCCATGCGGTAAGGATAAGAATGGTCTTCCAATCGGCTTACAGCTTATTGGTGACTGCTTTAAAGAAAATAATGTTATCCGTGCAGGCTATGCTTATGAGCAGGCACGAGGAAGATTTGAATAGGAGGGAGGCATAAGTATGAAAGATTATGAAGTTGTAATCGGACTTGAAGTCCATGTTGAATTAGCTACTAAGACAAAGATTTTCTGCGGATGCTCAACTGAGTTCGGCGGAGCACCTAACTCACATACTTGCCCTGTTTGTACAGGTATGCCGGGTTCTCTTCCTGTTCTTAATAAGAAGGTTGTTGAGTATGCAGCAGCAGTAGGACTTGCAACTAACTGTACAATTACACAGGACTGCAAGTTCGACAGAAAGAATTATTTCTATCCTGATAATCCACAGAATTATCAGATTTCACAGCTTTATCTTCCAATCTGCCGTAATGGACATGTTGATGTCAAATTAGCAGATGGAACTGAAAAGACAATAAGAATCCATGAGATTCATATGGAAGAGGATGCAGGAAAGCTTGTTCATGATGAGTGGGAAGGAGTTTCATTTGTAGACTTTAACCGTTCAGGTGTGCCTCTTATCGAAATTGTTTCTGAACCGGATATGCGTTCAGCAGAAGAGGTTATTGCTTACCTTACTAAGTTAAGAACAACAATCCAGTATCTCGGCGCTTCTGACTGCAAGCTTCAGGAAGGCTCTATGAGAGCCGATGTCAACCTCTCAGTAAGAGAGCGTGGTTCAAGCGAGTTTGGAACAAGAACAGAAACTAAGAATCTTAATTCATTTGCAGCAATTGAAAGAGCTATCAAGGCTGAGACAGCAAGACAGATTGACTTAATTGAGGCAGGCGAGAAGGTTGTTCAGGAAACAAGAAGATGGAATGATGATAAGGAATACTCTTATGCTATGCGTTCAAAAGAGGATGCACAGGATTACAGATATTTCCCAGACCCAGACCTTGTTCCAATTCATATCAGTGATGAATATTTAGCAGAGCTTAAGGCAAAGCAGCCGGAGTTCAAGGATGAGAAGAAAGCCCGTTATATGGAAGAATTTGAGCTTCCTGAATATGATGCTGAAATTCTTACAGATTCTAAGAAGTTTACAGAAATCTTTGAGGAAGCTACAGCAATCTGCAACCAGCCAAAGAAGGTTTCTAACTGGATTATGGGCGAGACAATGCGACTCATGAAGGAAGAATCAGCTAAGACCGGAAGAGAATTCAGAGCCGAGGAATTAACATTTTCACCGGCCAGCCTTGCTAAGATTATTACTCTTGTTGAGAAGAAGGAAATCAACAATGCAGCAGCTAAGGAGATATTTGAGCACGTATTTGCAGAAAATGTTGATGTTGACGCATATGTTGAGGAACACGGATTAAAGCAGGTTAATGATGAGGGCGCATTAAGAGCGACAGTTGAGAAGGTTATTGCTGACAACCCACAGTCAGTTGCTGATTATAAGGGCGGCAAGAAGCAGGCAATAGGCTTCCTTGTCGGACAGACTATGAAGGCAATGCAGGGCAAGGCTAATCCGGGAATGGTTAACTCACTTTTGCAGGAACTTCTTAAATAACTGCCGGACATTTAATAACTAATTTATTAACGTATGTAATAATTAATTTAATAACGGTTTTAATGACGAATTTAATAATGAACGAAATGATGAACTAAATAACGGACTAAATAACGGAGGCTATTTATTATGAAAGCTAAAGATTTTGATATAAAATTACCGGCATTTGTGGACAGAACGGTTCATATTAACGATTATGGTGCAAAACCATATGCTTATTCATATGAAGACAGCAATAATAATGCGGCTGCCATTAACAGAGCAATAACATATGTTTCTGAAAAAGGCGGCGGAGTTGTTGTTATCCCAGAAGGAATATGGTATACAGCACCTATTGAAATTAAGAGTGACGTGTGTCTTAAGCTCATGAAAAATGCTGTGCTTAAATTTTCTAAGGATTACAGACAGTATCCTCTTATCAAAACAAGTTATGAAGGTCAGGATTGTATAAGAACAATTTCTCCGATAACAGCAGACCATGCGATTAACATAGGCATAACAGGTGAAGGAACTATTGACGGAAGCGGAGATATGTGGAGACCTGTTAAACAGTTTAAGTTGACGGAGAAACAGTGGAATAATCTTCTTTCAAAAAGCCAGTATGTTATTCAGACTAAGGAAGGCGGAATATGGTTTCCTACTGAAACTTCATTTAAGGGAAACGAGGCAAATATCCAGTTTGATGCAGATAAATGCATTATGACTGATGATACATTAAGCGAGGCAAATGTCTCTCCTGATGAAGAAAAGGCGTTAAAGGAAGCTGCACCTTACTATGATTTTTACAGACCGGTTATGGTAAGTTTAAGATATTGCAAGAGAGTTCTTCTTGATGGCGTTACATTTATGAATTCGCCTGCATGGAATATACATCCATATTTTTGTAAGAATCTTACTGTAAGAAATGTAAAAATAAATAATCCGTATTACGCACAGAATGGTGACGGAATCGATATTGAGAGCTGCAATAAGGTTCACATACATGACTGCATTTTTGAAACAGGTGATGATGCGATATGCGTTAAATCCGGTAAGAATGCCGTTGCAAGACAGATTGAAGGACCATGTGAAAATGTGTATATACATGATTGTATTGTAAATGAGGGACATGGAGGCTTCGTAATAGGAAGTGAAATGTCACGAGGCGTAAAGGATGTGCTTGTGGAAAAATGCACATTTATCGGAACGGATGTCGGTGTCAGAATGAAGAGTGCTGTCGGAAGAGGCGGTACGGTTGAAAATATTGAAATAAGAGATATTAATATGACAAATATCAAGGGTGAAGCAATAATACTCAGTATGTCATATGTGCTTAATTCACTTAACCGTAACGAAGAGATAAACAGTATTGATGAGTCTGATATACCACATTTTACAGATATTACAATGGATAATATTAATTGCATGGGAGCTAAGATACCTGTAAAGGTAGATCCGGTGAGCACAAGAAATGATACGATAAAAAATATTAAAATCAGTAATTCTAACTTTGCCGCATCAGGTGACTGTGTGATAAATGGTGATAAGGATTCGGTTGAGTTTATTAATACCGAATTTGTTAAGTTCTAGGTTGTGAAACCGGGATTTACAACTTCTGTATCACCCTGATATAGAAAAAAGGGGCTGTCGCACTAAGAAATTAGTGCGATGCTCCTTTTTTCTATGT
>ERZ1106969.444-NODE-444-length-43241-cov-7.002756_pt1 | contig 43241 bp, 32 predicted proteins | sample MGYA00403685_ERZ1106969 | MGnify/ENA primary metagenome ERZ1106969 (study PRJEB35170, sample SAMEA104062416) | human gut metagenome | biome: human gut; feature: human-associated habitat; material: faeces | place: Denmark | collected 2012-05-18 ... | reverse complement strand
CTGATTTTTTACATATGAAGAATTCTTTTATCTCAAACAAACTAAATAATTTGACTACTAAATTCAACATTAGGTCATCAAGTAATAACGGTCCTATACGGATTAATGCAAGACGATTTAGGTATACCCTGGGAACTCGTTTAGCAAAGGAAGGTGCATCAGTTGAAGTAATCGCTAAAGCATTAGACCATAAATCTATAAACTCATCAGGGATATACATAAAAAATTGTCCAGACAATGTTCATGATATAGACAAGATGCTTAATCCTTTTTTTGAACCGCTATCAAAGATATTTCTTGGAGAAGAACAGTTAAAAAACAAGAAGCTCTTTACTGAATATGTTTTAAATTCGTTCGAGTTTTTTAATGGTAAAGACGACCAAATTGAATGTTTCACTTGTAAAAACTTTAGAGCCTGGAGTTCCCAATGACCAATATAATCTTATTCGAGCCAGCCAATACTAATAATCCGAGTTCAAATGTTGATGAATTTATTGAATTTTGTAAGAGTAATATTTTAAACTCGAAGTTAGCGATTTCATGGGAAAGCAATGTATGGAAGAGATATTATAGATTCAATAAGTTTGACATGAACAATAATCGAAATAGCAAAGATAGATTAGATGGTAGTTTCATTGATTTTGCTAAAGCTTATATGTTGCATATTCACTCGTTTAACAAGTCAAAGTCAAACCAAAATACTTTGTCAATGTTGAAAATCATTGAGTTTGTTTTATTGAAATCATACGGAGAAGCTAATATTATCAAGTGTAATAATATCATATTTGATGAATGTGCAAGGTTAGCATCAGCCAAATATTCAAAAAAACAAGCAGTTGGAATTGGTAAAGAACTTGAGAAACTATGTTCATTCTTAACTGGAAACAGAATGACGACCTCATCATACTTTTTCTGGGTGAATCCGTTAAGGCATAAAATAACTCAGAGCTGGAAAGGTTATGAACCTTCACTCGAAGGACACTCAAAACTACCAGACATAAAATCCGTAATAGCTATTGCTGAGATTTTCTCAAAAGATGAAAACCAATTGTCTACAAGGGACATTTTCACTACTTCTGTTCTTGCACTACTCATGTGTGCTCCTGGAAGAATTTCAGAAATTTTAAGTCTTCCAGCGGATTGTGAGTTTACTGAAAAAGATGACAAAGGCATTGAACGATATGGTCTAAGATTTTTTTCAGCAAAGGGTTATGCTGGGGATATCAAATGGATTCCTACAGTAATGGTCCCTATAGCTCAAAAGGCGATAGCCCGATTAAAAAAACTGTCCAACCATGCAAGGTCTGCCTCAAGAACAATGGAAGCCCAAGGCACTGAGTCATCCAAATATGCACTCGTTACCACAAAGCCTCAGAATTTTCCTTGGTATGATGAGGAAAAAAGAATTAAATATTCAAATGCTTTATGTCTTTTATTTGACAGGCAACTGTGTCAGAAGACAAGAAAATATTTTACATCTTTTTTCAGACCCACTGCTGATTTTTTTAGAATGGATATTAATGCTATTGCAAGTATTAAAGGCACAACAAACCTGTTCAAAAGACACGGCTATATAAATGAGGATGGTATTCCCTATTCTATTAGAACTCATCAATTAAGGCATCTGTTGAATACTTTTTCTCAAATTAATGGCATGGATGAGTTTAGCATCGCTCGATGGTCTGGAAGAAAGTTGGTCTCACAAAATGTTTCCTATGATCACCGATCACACTTACAAATGACTAAGCTCATAAGAGAAAAAACGACAATCGAGGCAAGTAATAGCCATAGGAAAAAAGAAATAGCTATCATGGACATAACCGATTTCGATTCATTGAATGATGGAGCTGTGCTCGTTACTAAGCATGGTTACTGCAAGCACTCATATGCTTTTGACCTATGTGGTTATTATCCAATACAAGACTCTGGAAAGGATGATGACAGACTATTGGTAATTCATAATAAAATTATTGAAAAAACGTATCATGATAAAAATGATGGGAATGTCAATGCTGAAAAATGGTATGATTTTCAAACTAAAATTATAAAAGGAGAATAAATGGCTAAACATATTACTGGTTATGATGAAAAAAACATAACAAATGTTATAAATAACTGGAATAAAGATGAGAAGCTAACCTGGGATGCTTTATGCGACAAATTAGTAAAGATCATTGGTAAGAGACCTTCAAGACAATCTTTAAGTAGTCATGTCAATATTTCGGATTGTTTTAATTCAAAAAAGAAGACTCTCAAGTTTGGTATTAAAGAAAAATGCTCTATTAAGCCTGCTAATTTAGAAATCGCTTGTCAGAGAATAAAAAGGCTCGAAACAGAAAACGAAGCTTTGATAGCATTAAATAACAGATATTTAGAGCAGTTTAAGATATGGCTTTATAATTCTCATTTGAAGCAAATAACAGTTGAAGAGCTTAATAGACCCTTACCTGTAAAGGATATTTAAATATAATTTGATAGGTTTTAACTATTGACATGATCAATAATTATGATATTTCTTTAATTGTCAGGAAGACAAAAATAAATTGCAAGGATGCATATTATGAAAAAAATAAATATTAATCTCATGGAAAGGTATCTTCTTCTCCTTGATCGATTCGTTGATAAACTTACGGAATCAGGTTTCTCAGAGCAACGAATTATAGAACAATCATATCTTTTTTGTGCAGGATTTTATATCAAATACCAAAGTGGTATCGAAAAAATGACCTTCTCCAACAGGGAGGTTGTTTTAACCTTTCTGCTACTTTCATATTATAGTCATATAAATAAACTGGATGATGATTTGATCAACAAAGAGCGTATGAAGCATGTATGTTCTTCATTGATTAACTTTATAGTCAGTAATGGTAGCCGAACAGAGAAAGTCTATGCTAATGAGAAAAGGAAATATGAGGCTTCGACCCTAAAAAGATCGTTATCCATCAAAGAGAAGAAAAGAAAATATGGATTGTGATTATTTTAAAAGCCCGTAGTAGGAATCTACGGGCTAACTCTTTGTTGCTTATATTTTTTATTTTTTTACTAAATCGATAAGATTTCTGATTTCATGATCAAATCTAGCGCTTCTTCTTTTAATCCATTTGATACAAACGAAGCTTCCGATCCTTGATAGGAAATATGTGAGCCACATATACTTGTGCTCATCCCACACATATCCATCTTTAAAGCCCCAAGGCAATGTGAGAAATGAAATAAGTGCAGCAGTACAAAGTAAAATGAAAACAATAGAGAATAGTTTCGAAACAGGCATTGCTCTGTAATACGATGCTGTAGAAGCATTATGGAACAGCATTGTCAGAAAAGCGGGGATGACAACTTTTTTCCTGTTTAAGTTTACTTCATGTTCTCCCGTGTTCTTATTAACGATAAGTGCATCTTTATACACATTATACGAACCATCCTCACTATACTGGCGAAGCTCGTATTTATAAATAGTGTGTGAACTTCTGAAGGGGATACCATAGTCGGAAATCTGCTTCTCATCCCCAGCGTCGGTTTTTACCCAGATCTGATTATTGCTTGGGTTGGAATCAATGACAGTGCCAGAGAAAGTCTTAACAAACGTGTAAGTTTCACCAAACAGATCAAACTTTGGGGCTGTAATCTCTGCTTTCCGGCGATCAGAAAGACCAACATTGACTTCTTCATTGCGGCGTTTCGTGGTGGAGATGCTCATACAAGTTCCTTTGTGTTAGATGTTAAATTCATATTCGATGTATGAAGAAATCAGGGACTACAGATGAGATGGTATCTGCCATTTCAAAACCTGCATGTTAGTTGAGTACGTAAATAGGCTAGTTAAATCAGTCTTTTATATTCTTTGGTGTGAAATCACATTTTGACTGGGTTTACAGGAAAGGCAAATCACTTGTACCGATCGATTAAAGATTAATGATAGATACAGGCTATCAACAAGAGAATATCGATCGGTATAAACGATCAATTTATTGACCTGTATCTATCAAAAAGGCTTGCCAGCCTTACATCGAAAGCGAAGCTCTTCTGGATTGAGGTGCTGATTCAATGAGATTTTTTTGGGGGAGAGGCGTAATCTCTACCATTCTCACGCTAGTGATGGTTTTGTGTTTTTGAGGGCGTTTAAGGGTTGGGATTTTGAGGTTTTTGAAGATGGTAATAATGGTATTGAGATAGGGGATGGTCTCTAACCATCTGAACGTTGAAGCCCTATAGCTTGGCTTGGAGGCTTCTTTTACCGCTTCGGTAGCAAACGCTTCTTGAGCACCAGCACCTGGTTCTAAGTGAAGCTGTTTGGCTAAAGCGTTAGTGAATTCGTCCTGACCAGCAGCTCGGTTATCGAGGATAAGTGCTTCTATGGGGCGGTTAACGTATTCTGTCATGATTTCAGAAGCATCTGTAGTTATGGTCATATCATAAGTTGCACTAACAGATGTTTCTCTGACAGATGCTTTCAGTTCAAACAGGAAAGCATTATCACGTTCCGGTTGGTAGTCGATTCTGCTTTGCAAGGCAGACCAGGAATACCCTTTTCCCAATTGAGATGCTTTGAAAGCAATCCCGTTGTATTCGAATGAGAAGCCGTTCATGCGTCCAGTAGAGGCAATGTTAGGGATTGGCCTGATATTTTGTGCCACAAGCTGTTGCACGAAGTCGGTAATCGATTGCCTGGTATCAAGCAGTTCGTTAAGGGCGTTTTGGATGATTCCTTTTGGGCATAGCTCACCAGTTCTCTTTTCTATCATCATCTCATTACGGGATTTTTTGAGCTTCGGTTTAGGTGAGGGCGCTGCTAGAGATGCTTTCGGTCCTTTGGTTCTTGTTAGCTGGTAGTCTTGTTCAAGATCCTGGATGATACGGGTGCTGATAAGGTTCTCATTTTTACCTAAGTAGAGCTTCCCCGAAGTTGCATCTATGCGACTTGCAACTATATGTATATGTTGTCCATCTTTATCATCATGTAGGACATAAGCGCGTAGATGCGTATCAGAGAAGCCCATACGCTTCATATAGTCATCGGCTAACAGCTTCCATCGGTGTATAGGTAGACTCTCACCAGCAGGCAGACGCAGAGAATTGTGCCAAACAGGTTTACTGACATCGGAGCGTAGGAGCTTCGTAGCGTTGAACTCTGCACTTAGTGCTTCTGCGAAGCTTTCTATGACATTGCCGCCGACTACATACGGATCTGACTTGTGGTGCGAAGCAGGTTTTAATAAATAAGAAATAAGTCCATTAAAGGTTTTTCCTCTTTTGATTTTTTGCATCCCTTTCATGCAACCTACCTGACAGATGTGCTTGAAGCGGTAAGGCATGAGCGAAGCTCTGAGATCTGGCGCTTCACTGCGAAGATTTCTGTCTTTGTAAGCTGACCACCAGTGCTTTTACTTTCGAGATGAATAAGTAGCTTGTTCAGCTTCTGTGAAATTTCGCTAAGGGATTTCCAGGCTTCAATGTTGATAGGCGGCACAGCTACTGGAATCTTATCGAGAAAAGCCAAGCGAAACCATTCACCTTTACTTTTGTCTCCACGCCTTGCATTGAGAAGCTGTAGTTCTTCATGGTTCAACCTAACACTGATGCAATGTGTTCTTAACAAACTTTCAGGTGATTCTTTTTTATATATTTTATTAAAAGTATTTTTCATACGAACTCCTTTCGTGTTTTCTATCAAAAACATATTCCTTATGTTCTTATTTACTTATATTTGATTCAAGAGGGATGTCAATGTGAAGGTGTTATTTTGTAATAAATATATAATAATGGCCATCACATTAGTACATGGAGGCCATTATAAATAATTATTTGTTGTTGGATTGAATGTTCCATGAAACTTTGAATGCAGGGTATTTTCTGCTTATACGCATAAAGCTTGCCTTTCTCAAAATTGATCTTGTTTTTTCACTATAAATATTTAATTGATCGAGTGATATAAAAACTTGTTTATCAATAGTGTTTAATGTATTAACTATTTTTTCTATAGCTGCGACTTCAACGTTTTTGAAAACAATGGAATCTTCAATTGCTATGGGTAATTTTGTTGTATGTAAAAAGCTCACATCCAAAGCCAGCATATTCGCATAAGATTTACCTGTCCCAGAGTCAGAGTGATGTTCGAAAATATAATTTGTATCACTGAAAATGATCTGCGGTGGTATTCTGTCGGAACCATAGAATTTTGTGTTGTATAATTTGAGGTTATCGTTTAATAATTTAGATATTTTTGACAGAATTTCTTCTGTCTTTTCTTTTAATTCTACCTTTATAGTGCTTGATGCTTGTTTAAGAGCATCTTGGCGCTCGCGGTAATTAACCGTATCTTCAACTTCTTTTTTCTTTATAGATAATGACAAAACTTCATCAATAATCTCGTCTGGTCTATCGACTGATGCAGCTATTTCTTTGATTTTGAGATCGATTATACTAATTTCAGCATCAATCTCATTTAATTGGAATATAAGGCGTTCTTTTTCTTTTTTTAACTCATCACTCAAGATTTTTGAAATTGATAAATGGAAACCCTCGACTTCATTTAGTTTATCAATGTTAACAGTTGGGAAAAAATCGACAACTTTGCTGAAATATCTTTTTGGAATAGGCTTTGTATCAGAAATATTTTCTTCAATTCTAAATAACTTACTTTCGAGAGAGTATTTTTGTTTGAGATATTTATCTTTTTCGATGGCTAAACTTAGGCTTTTTTCATCAAGGATAGCTTTTATGTTGGCTGCAAAAAGGTCTAGATCTTTTTTTATAGTGTCAATTTTATTGTCGATAACATTTAAATCTTGTTTTGCTTGCCTGTATTCTTTTAAAGTTACTTTTTTGACAAAACCCTGCTTGAACGCTATATCAATATTCTTTCTGTTTACTTCGTTTTCGGATTTCTTTTTTTCAATTTCTTCAATTAAGTTATAATAGCCGAAGGACTTAATGAGAAATTCTTTGATAGATGCATATCCTTCCCCAGAATAGCGTAGAAGAGGTTTATTTGGATTGTAATTATCTTTTCCCCAAATTCTCGTGAATCTGGAAACTAAATTTCTTAATGAAGGATCGTTTGATGAAAAACCATATTTCTGAGCCAAGAAGATTCTAAAATCTTCAATTGACCACTCTAATTTTTCTTCGTTATTTCTAAAAAACACACTATTATTGGTTTCGGTATTTCTTATAAAGTGATAGGATTTTCCATCAAATTCAAAAGTAAATTCGATGTTTAGATGACCAACTTGAGAAATAACGTCTTTGCATAGGGTGATAAAATCATCACCACCAAAAACATAATCAATTAACATTAGAACTGATGATTTACCGATAGAGTTGGCACCATTTTTAGGTCCCAATATGGCATTCAAACCATTTTTGAAAATCAGTTCTTTTCTAATTAATTTTTCACAGTATATGTTCTTTAGCATTTTATTACCGTCCCATTAGCTGGGTTTAGTATGATTTTCTCTAAAATAAACAAAAAATCGAGTGAGTAAACAAATTCGTCCAGAGATGAGAAGTTGCTTGATGTTTTTTCGTATAAATCAGTAATCTTAATTTCATTAAACTCAGTTTCTAAGATGATTGTCATCTTGTATAATATTGAATCTTGGATTGAGATAGATTTACTTGGTGTAATCATGAGTAAACCTCGCAATTTTGGATGAAAAAACACACCAAAACTTCGGCGGCTACACTATTAGTTTCCTTTGTGTTTGTTTTTATCCAATTAATCAAATGGTTATATATTTCGGATTGAGATAAATTCTCTCTTTTTAAAATCAAATAGTATGTTTTAACTTCGTTGAATATTATTTCTGATGTGTTTGGAACTCGTTGATCGAGTTGTTGGAATAATTTTTTTATTTCAGTGTAAAAATAAGCAACTTGAGCTTTGACCTTTATCTTGAATGCAGGGCCAGAGTCGGGAAGAATTTTATCATCAACTCTCATAGCTTTGTACGATAATTGAGAACCCTCACTTGGTTCAAGAGTTGATAGTATATCAATTATCTCTTTGATCTCTTCTTCAATCTTAAAATTAAATTGGCTGTTTTTGATTTGTGCTGCTTGTCTCAACTGCTTTTTGATAGCGTACATTTCCCGATAACCCTCAATCGTTCTTGGGTTGTCGAACAACTTATGACAGTCTCTGCACAAGGCAATTAAATTATCTTCGCTATCAACATCATCGCAAAGAAGTTGCTCATCTTTAAGTAATTCCTTTTCCTCTTCACGAGGGGAAAATGGATATATGTGTGCTACTTCATAGAGCTTTATTTTTCGTTTGCCATTCTGAACCATTAAAGGTTTAAAGCATTTTGGGCAAAGACCACTTACCTCATCATATAAAACTATATGCGTATTATGATTGATGTTCTTGCGTTCTTCACCCACTAATGACTCCTTGCTAAGGGGAAATGACTCTCTGTGGATATTTTATTATTATAACATCAATAGGATTTAGCTTTAATTATTGTAAATGTGATCAATATCACGTTTGTGGCGGGGTTTGCAACCTGTGGCTAACTTTCTTTAAAGAATCTGTATTCTTTTGTCTTCGTTTTCTGATGGTGAAGCTGGGAAGCGGCTATGTGATCAAAGAATAGACTTGTTTTCCTTTTCAACCGAAGGGAAGAAAAGCAAGGGAACTTAGTGAAGCGTAGCTTCGATAAGTTAGCCCTTGCTTATTATTGAATTGATATTGACAATTAATATTAATTTGATATCTATATATAAAATAAATTTCAAAAAGGCACGCATATGAAAAAGAAAAATGTCATAATCATTTCAATAATTTCTTATTTTTTATTCATTATATCGTCATTGTTTTTTTTGAATATCACTCCCAATTTTAGTTTTAGTAATCTAGATTATGTTAATGATAGATATGTTATTTTAGCCGTGGTAACAGAAATTTGTATAATACTATTACCACTTATTATGATTATTGCAAAGGTTCTTTTTGATGAGTGTTCTGAGAAGACGAGCGATAAGACTTAAAATTGTCTATGCTTTCTGATGCAGCAATACTCGCTTTAATGATTAGTAAAATAGTGTAAGCGAGTAAGAGAATATACCCAAAGATGTTGGTCATCAGAGTTTGAAATAAATCTATTTTTACGGGAGGTAGAGTTTTTAATATTAACAATGAGGCTGTTAATGCACTTATTGAATAAAGAATAGCATCATTGCATGATTTTATAATGTTCCGCAGTTGACTATTCGTTGAAAATAAAATAAAGATTGAAAGTATTATTGCAGGGATTAAAGGTGTTAGTAACCAATACATGCTATTTATTGGTTGGAACTTAACCCAAATTACTAATAAAAATGTTGCAATTAATGATATGATATATCCATGAAATAAAAAATCACTAATTTTTTTATTTTCCATCACGGCATTCCTGTTTGTAATGTTGAACTATTCGTCTTCTCTCTACGTTGCTCAAGATAGTGAAAGCGATTGTAGGCTTCCCTGACATCAATTGTGCCCACGATACTAGTCAACGCTTCTTCGAGCAAGTCAGTACAGAATCCTTTCGCATTGTGATTACTGAAAGGATACGTCTCATACTATAAGCCACTAACAACTCTTTGAAACCCCTGCGTTTTAACGTCATGTTAGCTTCTTAGCTGTTTGCCGGTTCAAGCGGCATATGAAAATCAGAAAACATTATTGATTATCATAGGATAAGCAGCATCTTTTTTCGGAATCGCCATTCAGATGCTAACATCTTGTAACATATTAATTAAATGGTGTATCCTCATTTCTATAGGAAAAATCCGCTTTAAAGCGGTTGCTGATTGTGATTATTAGCTTTGTGAGGCAATGGCAATGTGCGAAAGGATGTTAAAAAAAGATGTTTATTCTGAATGGGTTATACGCAATAGCCTGTACTGGATGACTTCGCTTACTCAGTGGAAGCTTTGTGAAGATATATCCTCTTGGACAATCTCTTTTGAAAACGATAGTCCCGAATGCCTCTATGAATTCGAGAGGCTGCTGAATGATTACACTTTGCGAGAAAAACTACAGCATAAAACAGGGGCGTTGAGAGATTCTATTGTCCATAAAGTGCTTCGCAGTGTCGATGAAAGGCTTTCGTGATGGAATTGATGCCATTCAATTTTGACAGATTGCCTAATGGACAGGTGTTTATAAGCAACCTCGCTGGTTTTCATCACTTCATTGATGAGCAAGAGCTGCTTGATCTTTCTGATGAGCAAATCAGTGCGGAACAATCAAACGCACTTGAAAGCAAGCTGTTCATAACCAACGAAAGCTCATCAGCTATTGCTCCCTATGCTTTAAGTTCTGCTTTTGCAAAACGATTGATGAATGAACTGGCGATCAGGCCAATTTTCATGATTGTGCCCACATTACGTTGCGACCATACCTGCAAGTATTGTCAGGTCAGTAGAGCTTCCGTGAACGCCTCTGGTTATGATCTAGATCCCGCTCTCATCCCTGATATCATTTCTACTATCAAAAAACTATCAACTCCACCTTACAAGATAGAGATACAGGGTGGAGAGCCACTCTTGCGGTTCGATTTAATTCAGTCTATCTATGAGCAATGTGCTGAAACGCTGGGAAGCACCGATTTTGAGATGGTGGTAGCATCAAGCCTGTCTGTCTTGAATGAGGATATGCTTGAATGGTCGAGAGACAGGAACATAACGTTCTCTGTTTCGCTTGATGGTGAGGAAGTTGTTCACAACAGTAATCGAATTCTTGGTCATGGGCTTGCTTACAGTAGAACAGTGTCAGGGGTAGAGGCTATCAAACGGTCTTTAGGCGCTGGTCGCGTTGCAACGGTTACTACAGTTACTAAAGATCTCATTAGGCATCCTGAATCAATTGTCCAGGCTCACTTGTCTCTTGGCCTCAAGGATATGTTTATCCGACCTGTTAGTCCCTATGGGTTTGCACAAAAAGCATCGTTCACATTTTCTATGGAGGAATACTTCAGTTTCTATGCCTCGTTGATAGATGAAATCCTTAAGATGAATAATGAAGGGATAAGGGTTGTGGAACATTCGGCCTCCATTCATCTGAAAAGGATCTTCAATCCTGGCTTTAGTGGTTATGCGGATTTAAAGTCGCCAAGCGGGGTCGTGCTTAACAGTATTCTTTTCAATTATGACGGTCGAGTATATGGTAGCGATGAGAGCCGTATGTTGCAGAAGGTGAACCCTGAAACGGAGTTCAGTGCGGGTGAGGTTAAAACGCTATCATTTTCTAAGAGTCCTTACTATAACGCAGTGTTGAGTTCATCGTTCAATTTTGCTCTGCCAGGTTGTGATACATGTGCATATCAACCATTTTGCGGTGCAGATCCATGCCAGAACATAAGTGTACAGGGTGAGCCTGTTGGTGATAGGAGTCGTTCAACGTTTTGTCAGTATCACAAGGGGATGTTCAGGTATCTGATGAACTGCATCTCAGAAGGTGGTCCGAAGGCTGAGATGCTAAAAGGATGGGCATATGTCTGAGGTTATTAGGAACGATATCTTTCATTTTGCTTCAAAAAAGAATGTGCCCACGGGGTTCTATCGGTTATGCAAACAAAAACCAATGAACCCTTTATTCTTTTTGCCCAATTTACTGGTAGTTGCTGAAGGCAATAATGATGCCATTCAACCATACTTTGATTTCTCTGTTATTAGCACTGAATTATATGAGTCAATTGAAGATGGAGATATTGGGATAATCAACAATGGCAATATGATACGCGTAATTCTGTCCCGCAGAGCCAATCATAATACTGTCTTAGTAACGGAACGCTGCAATAACTTGTGTCTGTTTTGTTCGCAGCCACCAAAGAAATCAAATGATGACTGGCTACTTACCCAATCAGCTCTTGCTATAGCTTCATTTGGTTTGGATGGAGTTGTTGGGGTCAGCGGTGGAGAACCTTTGCTGTATGGAGATGATTTCCTTCACTTCATTGATTTTATCATCGAGAATTCACCAGATACTGCTTTGCATGTTTTAACAAACGGACGCAAATTTGCTGATATCAACTTTACTCAGGAAATGGCAAAGCGAAGCAAAAAGATCAAAATCACCTTTGGTATCCCGCTCTACTCATCAAGACCACTTGTGCATGATCATCTGGTAGGGAGTGATGGCGCATTTAATGAAACGGTTAAGGGGTTAATCAATGCAGGAAACTCAGGGATTAATATCGAACTTAGAGTTATTCCGACACTGGCTAACTATACAGAATTGGATGATATTGTAGACTTCGTTGGCCGAGTGTTCTCCAACATTAATCAGATTTCCCTTATGGGGCTGGAATCTATCGGTTGGGCACGAAAGAACTGGTCAACAATCTTCATTGAGCACAGCAGTTATAGTGAGAAAATAACCTCCGCCATAGACGCTGCACACAGGTCAGGCATACCTCTAACAATTTTTAATTATCCTTTGTGTCATCTTCCTGAAAGAGCTTGGGAGCTTGCTGCTCAGTCGATCTCTGATTGGAAAAATTACTATCCGAAAGAATGTGATGAATGCACTCAGAAGTCTTCCTGTGCTGGTTATTTCAGTTCCTCAACAGGCCGTTTTCATCAACCACCGAGACCAATTTTATGAAAAAATTTAATTTTGCTGCTCTACTTCCGGGATTTTTGGCACTCAATAATTCTGTATGGGCAAGTGATTCATCTACCGGAGCAAGTGATTTGCCTGGTATGACTCTTAATGAACATGATTTAGTGATAGCCCCACTTAACACCGAAGTTCCATTCTACATTGCAGGCCATCGCAGTCATAGCTCCCATCGAAGCCATAGTTCTCACCGATCATCATCAGGTGGTGGGTACTATGGTGGCAGCACTCCTTATTATCCAAAAACATACAGCTCACCAAGCTCATCTGGGTCTTCAAGTTCAGGAACAAGTTCCTCATCGTCCTCTTCCTCTGTGCGTTCGCTTCGTTCTAACGACAATAACAACTCTACTACTACGAATTCTGTTGGAACTACAGAAGCTAACCGTGCAAGTAATGGGCTGACTTCTGGTACAGAGAAGCGTAAGCGCTTAATCATGCGGGTTCAATTCGCTTTGCTGGACAAAGGTTATTACAACGGGAATATTGACGGCATAATGGGGCCTTCCACAAGGCAGTCAATAAAAAATTATCGCATTGCGAACGGACTACCAGTGCCCTCAAGTGAAACCTTGGATACACAGTTGTTAAATTCATTGAGTATTTTAGCTCGATAAATCAAGTATATTAAAAATTTTTCACTTTAACATTAACTTGTATGAATATATATTTCAGAGGCGATTAAATGTCAGTCAGCTATAACATATATAGAATGCCATATAAGAGTCTTCCAGAATTGACAAAAAAAATCATTAAAGAAGGGCTTGTCGAACAAAAAACTATTCTACATCAATCTTATCAACTCAAATTTTATTTTTCTGATAAGTTAAAAGGAAATGAAGTATGGTGGTGGGATGTTTTTAGTGATTTCTTCAATGAAGAAATTGAAAAGCCTCATAATATATTCTATTTTGGCCTGCTAATAGGATTTAAAGAAAAGGACCCTGAGAATTGCTATCTTATCAGTCTTGGTAAATCACATTTTTATCTCAGCAAGTTTATTGAAGCAGACTTTGGGCTGAATGTGGCAATGCGTATAGCTAATGATGAAAATATTTTACTCAAGAAAAGCAGATTCTTTTGTGGGGGAAAGAGTCAGGAGGCATCCTCATACTCACAGTTTGTTCAAGGATCATATTTTCCTGGCGAATCCATCGAGCATCTCAAAACAAAAGCTAAAGAAACTGACAAGTGGGGATGTAATAATATAACTTTTTCTGATTCAATTCAGCTAAGTTTGGATGGTGCCCCTACTGCATTAGTCGATGTTTTCAATGATATTGATTCTTCGTTGGCAACCAAAGAGAAAATCGAATTTCCTAAATCGGAAAAAATCACTGACGAGTCAAAGATAGATGAGCTTGATAATTATCTACTTCAATCGATCATTACAGATGATGCAAAAGTTATTATTGATGAGATTCAATCTTTTGGTGCCTCTATTGTAATTAATAATTCTTTGACATTTTTTAAATTGCACACAAAAGTTGAGGGGAGTGGGAAGTATCTTCAATCATCAGATAAAATTAATGACATAAAAATAGTAGATGTAAAGAAATTCATAAAAAATAACGATATAAAAGATGTCAATAAAGTTTTTGTTAAGATAACTAATGAAAATAACAGTGGTCATACAGCCTCGTTAAAAGAAATATTGAGCATTACTTATAGCGAGGGCAGTGAGCACTTCTTCCTTAAGAGGGGAGGATGGAGTCGATTTAACTCTGCTTTTATGAAGTATTTGTCTACTTCTTTAGCCAGTATAAAATTTGAGGTTAAAGATGCTCTTAAGGAAGACGACTTCAAAGTATGGCAAGCTGAAAAAATAAAACAAATCGCAGAAGGAACTTCTAAAGACAAATTAGAATATAGAGAGTATTATTTTAATGAAAAGATGTCTGATGAGAAAGGTTATATACTTCTAGATCGCCAGCTAAAAAAAATACCATCCTTACGTGATAATGGCAAGGACTACAATGTTGAAGTTGCAGATCTTTATAAAAATGGAGAGATTATTGCTGTAAAGATATCAGATAAACCGCATGATCTAATTTATAATATTGAACAGTCAAAAACTACAATTCAAACTATAGTAAGAGGAGTAGTAAAATTTGAAGAGACAATTACTGATGTGGTTTTATGGATCTCAACTACTACAAAAGCTAAAAAATTAATTGACATCAATTCTATTCAATTTTTATTAGCGGTTCAAACTTGGAAGGAAGTTGTTGAAGGATTTAATCTGAAACCAAAGATATATTATTCACATCACGACAAACCCCAAAAGAAAAAGGGAAAGAAAAAGGGAAAGAAAAAAAACGTATCTTAAATCTCAACTTAGAATTGGTTATGGAGAAAGATATCAGGCTATAGCGTCTCAGTATCGCTCCAATATTGGTGTGGATTATGTATCACCGATACTACCAAAATTATTATGTTTTAGGTATGGTGATTTACCGCCATACCTCTTTTGTATTTATCATCGCAATGATGTTGTTTACTTTTGTTTAAGTCTTCTAAGCTTCATACTTTCTAATGAGAATAATAATAGAGTTGTGCTGTATATAAAACCAGAGTTAGTCAATAACTTTAAATTTAATGCTTCAGGATTTTCACTGAGAAAATGAAAGGCATAAACCAAGTATACAGCTAAAGCAGCCGTTCCAATCATTGGTCCAATATCGCCTTGATCATGAGGTTCGAGGTTTACATTGAACTTAAAAATTAGCCATTCAAACCCCCAGGTTAAAAAAACAACTAATATCATCGCTGCAAATAATTTGGCGATGTTATCTGCTGATGGATTCATTAGAACTGATTGTTCCTGAAAAAATTCACAAAGTGAGAGTCCAAAAAAAATAAAAAAAAGGGGTCTGGAACTAAATTTTTCAAAAACTTTGAATAAGGTTTCCATTTTCTGCACCTTCAGGATTATATTACATTAGCTATTATTATGCTTAGGCTACCAGAGTATTCAATCTTTGAGCTTGAACGTAATCACTCCACCATTGCATCAAACTTTGTCGCTCTATCAGATATTCTGCACGATTGTATGCTGCGATAATTTCATCTTTTTTTGAGTGGGCAAGCGCTGCCTCAAGAACTTCAGATCTGAACTTACCGGATTCTTCTGCCGCTGTTCTTGCAATAGAACGCATACCGTGAGCTACAAGCTCGCCTCCGAACCCCATTCGGATTATAGCTGCGTTGGCTGTTTGTTCATGCATATGATTAAGAGGCGCTTTAATGCTGGGGAAAACCCATTCTCTATGTCCACTTATTGATTTCATTAATTCAAGGATGTGCAAAGCTTCTTTACTCAAAGGAACTTTGTGAGGCTTTTTCATTTTCATAAATTCAGCAGGGATGTTCCAGATACTGTTGGTTGTATCAATATCAGACCACCTTGCGCGAACGGCTTCACCCGGACGAACCCATGTCAACAATTGCCATTCAATTAGCATACGTGTTTCCAAACGGATTGACGCATTCGTTAAAGATGCCATAAATCTTGGCAATTCGCTTGGGGGAAGGGCAGGCATATTTTGCTTTTTTGGTTTACTGAATCTTTGGCCAAGGTTGTCAGCCGGGTTGAACTCAATAAGTTCTTCAGTGGCTGCCCACCGGAAAATTTCATTCAGACGTGAAATGATGCGGCGTAGCGTTTCCAATACGCCTCGTTGCTCAATAGGATCAAGGTGTTGTTTTAAGAGCTTAGGTCGGATCTCATTGATAGGGACATTACCCAGACCAGGAAAGACATTTCTCTCTAAGCTGCGCCAGATGTCTGCTGCATGGTCTTGTGAGATACCTGATGTTTTTACCTTCTCATCTAACCATTTCCGCGCTACGGCTTGGAGAGTGTGCTCAGTAGCACTCTTTAATGCCTTCGCCTTATCGTTGTTATGGATTTGGGGATCAACACCATTTGCCAGAAAGGAGAGATATTCATCACGTAAGGCTCTGGCTCTTGCAAGGGTAAGGTGAGGATATGTCCCAAGGCTCATTTTGGTTCTTTTCTTGCTCACTGGTACTGCATACCTGAAATACCAATTTTTCTTGCCTCCTTTCGCCAAAGGAGCGATTCGTAGAATCAGACCATCACCGTCAAACAAGTTGATTTCTTTATCGGCTGGCTTAGTGCTTTTGATTTCAGTGTCAGTGAGCTTCTTAGCGATTTTTGCCATTTGGGACCCTCGATTTTTGGACCCTTCTTAGTGGGTCCCATTCAGGGTGCCATAACTCGTAGTTCTCAGCAATTCTCACTGGACGACAATAGACGTAAAAAAGCCCGCAGAGCTTGTGCTGTGCGGGCTTAGTAGACTTCATTGAACTTCAAACAACTAAAAAGTGGTGGAGCTGGCGGGAGTTGAACCCGCGTCCGAAATTCCTACATCCTCGGTACTACATGCTTAGTCAGTCTTTACATTCGCCTGGCACCTGCGGACAGACACGCCACTACCAGACTAGCCTGATTAGATTTAACGCTTCAACCCCAGGCAGGGCCTCCACGCGATCTCTTTTGGGTTTGACCTCTCTTTGATCCCCGTCTTAAGAGCGGAAGCTAGGGAGAGAGGGCTCAGAGCAGGTTATTAAGCTGCTAAAGCGTAGTTTTCGTCGTTTGCGACTATTTTTTGCGGCTTTTTACGAGGCCAACCGCCCCTCGGCATGCACCTTGGGTTTCGCGAATCCCGTCGAATCCAGAATCAGCCCCAATGTGTTAGGACAAGTATAACAGACTTGTGACACGCGTGACCAGCCCCCGCAACCCCTAATCCTCAAGGATTTAGCGCTCGCGCAGCGCTTCTTTTGCGCGATTAAACGGTTTGATTAAATAGTCGACGATGGTTTTTTCACCTGTTTTTATATCCACTGTGGCAATCATGCCCGGTACGATGGAGAAATGGCGTCCCAGTTTGTTCTGTAAGAAGTCCTGATGGGTGCGGATAAACACGCGGTAATAGAAGATTTCCGGTTTCACTTTATCCTGAATGGTGTCCGGTGAGATGGTTTCGACTACGCCTTCCAGACCGCCGTAAATGGCGTAGTCATAAGCGGTTATCTTCACCAGCGCCCGCTGGCCGGGATGGATGAACGCGATATCACGCGGCGACAGGCGGGTTTCTATCAGCAGATGATCGTCCAGCGGTACAATCTCCATCATCTCGCCATTAGGCGGAATAACGCCGCCAATGGTGGTGACCTGGATATTTTTCACAATACCGCGCATCGGCGCGCGTACGGTCAGGCGGGTCACGGAATCCTCGCGTCCTTTTAAAATAGCCGCCAGCATATCCACTTCGGCGTTGGCTTTTGACAGCGCTTCCCGCGCCTGCACAAAGTATTGCGAGCGCAGGTCGGTGATTTTTAATCCCAGATCGCTTTTTTGGCGTTGCAGGCGCAGCACTTCTACGTGGCTGGCGGCACCGCTTTTCTCCAGCCGTTGGGTGATGGCCAGCTCTTTATTTACCGAGACCAGCGCATCCTGCAGTTCCGCCATTGAATCCGCAAGCTGCGCGCGACGGCTTTTATACAGGCGAGTTTCGGAGGCGATGAGATCCGGCCAGGCGCGCAGTGAATCGGGAAAGACCAGCGGCAGATCGTTAACTTCGGCATTGAGCCTTGCGCTGGAGGCCAGTGAGGCGCGATAACGGGCGGCGCTCTCCCCAACGTTGGACTCTGAACGGGTGGGGTCGAGGCGAGCAACAATTTGATTAGCCTGGACTTTATCTCCCTCGCGGACCGTCAGTTCGGCGAGAATACCGCCATCCAGTGATTGCAAGACTTGCTCTCGCGAGCTGGGGATCACTTTCCCGCTGCCGGTTGAGACTTCATCCAGCTTGCCGAAATATGCCCAGATACCCAGGACGGCAAACAACAGCGTGCTGAGCAGAATAATGCGGCTGGCCCCGGAAAAACGGTGCTCGCGGCGAATATCGAGGTCGTCCATAGCGGCGTCATGCGGATTGGTTTTCATTTTTCCACTCCCGACCGTGAGTAGGGGCAGGTGCCCGGCTCGCATTCAACGCCTGCGCTTTCGGGGCATCCATGACCAGTTGACCTTCTTTCAACACCACCACGCGCTCGACCAGTTCCAGAACCGGTACGCGATGGGTGGCGACAATCAATGTGCGGTTACCCAACCACTGGTTGAGGCGCTGAATAAATTCCCGCTCAGTATGTTCATCCAGCGAGGCGCTGGGTTCATCGAGCAGCACGATATTGGGCGATCGCAGCAGCATTCTAGCCAGCAGGATCGACTGCCGTTGTCCACCGGACAAACCGTTGCCGCCTTCCATAATGGGATGCGCCAGCCCTTTGGCGAGCTGTTTAACGAAAGCAGCCGCGCCGCTGACCTCCAGCGCTTCGAAGATCTGCGCATCGCTGGCGTGCGGTGCGCCGAGGGTCAGATTCTCGCGTAGGGTGCCGAAAAACAGTCGCGCATTCTGGCTGAGAAAACCGATGTTGCGGCGTAAATCGGCCATATCGATTTGCACCAGACTCAGGTTATCGAGCCGGACATCGCCCTGGATAATCTCCACACCACCCGCCATGGCCTGCAGCAGCGTTGATTTCCCGGCGCCGTTACGCCCGAGGATCGCCACCCGTTCGCCGGGCATGACCTCCAGGCGCGAGATCCGTAGTGGAACGCGCTGATCATCACTGTGGTAGCGAAAGTGTGCGTTCTCAAACAGATAATGGCCGTGAAAAATCTCCTGATGCACCCTGTCTTCGTCGTACTGCGTTTCGGTGGGAAGCTGCATGATGCTGTCTAATCCCATCTTCGCCGCCTTGACCTGTTGCCAGCGGGCCAGCACGCCGCACAGATTAGCCATCGGGGCAATCATTCTGGAACCGAGCATTGAAGCCGCCACCACGGCGCCGGTGGTCATCGTGCCTTCAATGACCATTGGCGCGCCGAACATAATGATGGCGGCGTAGACCAGGCTTTGTACCGACATGCCCCAGCCAATCAGCCCTTGAGTCAGCTTACGCGTGCGTAGCCCTGACTCTCCGGTAATACGGATATAGCTGTTCCACTGCTGTAAAAAGCGGTTTTCCGCCTGCATCAGCTTGATGTCTTCCAGCCCCTGGACGCTTTCGACCAGCACCGCGTTGCGCAGGGTGGATTCATGGGCAGCCTGGTTGGCGAGCACCGCCAGCTTCTTCTGTAACAGCAAGCCAGGCAGGATCATCAACAGGGCCGCGACGGGGGCTATCCACGCCAATGGTGGGGCAATACAGGCCAGCACCACGATAAACAGAAAGAAAAACGGCAGATCGACAATGGTCGACATGGTTGAGGAGGTGATCATCTCGCGAACTTGTTCCAGCTCGCGCAGTTGAGAAATAAAGCTCCCCGTCGAGCGGGGGACGGCGCTGTTGCGCAGCCGCAATGCGTGGCTAAACACGCGATCGGAAATGCGCATATCGGCGCGTTTGCCGAGCAGATCCATTATGTGGGTACGCGCTTCGCGCAGCAAAAAGCCAAACAGCACCGCCACCAGAACACCGGTAGAGAGAACATACAGCGTTGGATAAGACTGGGCGGGGATCACCCGGTCATAGACCTGCATGGAAAAGATAATCCCGGCGAGCGACAGGACGTTAATCAGAAAGGCGGCAATCATGACCGGCAGGTAAGGGCGGATGTCCTTTAACACCAGTTCGCGCATCCAGTCGGGCTTGAAGCGCGAAATATAGCGGTCTACCCGACTGTCCTTCAGCGCCGACAGCGGGCGCAGCGCGGTAATGCTCACGATCTCCGGCAGAAGTTCTGCAATCGTTAACCTGTTACGCTGGCCCTCTTCGGCGATGATGAAAACATCTAACGTATCTTCGCCGTTGAAATGTTCTATTACCATCAGTTGGCCGTCGCGCAATTCCGCCACCACCGGCAGGCGCCATTGACCGAACGCCTGCGCGGCGGTATTCAGTGCATGAAATGACAGTCCCGCCTGACGCGCCAGTTGCGACAGGGCCGTGGCCCGGCTTTTTCCCGCAAACCATGGGGCGTTGGCCTGGATTGCGCCGGGAGAACAGGCCACGCGATAGTGATTGGCAATATGCGTCATCGCCTGCGCCCACTGGCTCAGGGCGTGTTCGCCAATTACATCATCCGCATGTGAATCGAGGTCGCTCATAGCTTGATCTCCACCGATTGAATGCTGCGATTATTTAAGGCGAACGCCTGGCGAAGCGAGCCGGTGTTATAGAGACAGTTCAACTGGAGCTGGCGCAGCTGGTTTTGAGTCTGGAGTTCAGCAAAACGGGCCTGATACACCTCTTGCTCGGCGTTAAGCACGTCGAGCAGCGGGCGCGAGCCAAGGTCCAGATATTGCTGTTGATAAAGCTCGCGCGTTTGTTCGCTCAGCCGCTGTTGGCGACGCAGAATCTGCAGGGCGGTGGCGAGGCTCATCGCCTGGCTGCGGGACTCCAGTAATTTCTGCCGTACTTCGAGTCGGGTGCGCTGGATGGAGTATTGTGCAGATTCTACCGCATGGCTGGCGGCGTTGCGTCTGGCGGTGAGTCCGCCGCCCTGATACAGCGGCATTTCAACTTTTACCCATGCAGAATACTGGGTTTTGTCGAGTACCTCATGGCTGGGGTATTTGTCGTTGAGATAGTGCTGAACCGACGGCTCCAGAGAGATGGTGGGCGTCATCTGCGCGTTAGCGTAGTCGAGGTTTGCTTGCGCTACATTCGCTTGTGCCCAGGCCGCCAGGACCGCGGGAACCAGTTTATCGTCCGGTTTGACCACATCACAACTGCTGTCCAGTTTGACCGGGAATTCATTGCTGATGCCGTTAAGCGAGTTCCAGCCGAGGAAGCTCATCAGCGTTGCCTTGCTGCTGTCGAGATTGGCCTGATACTGCGCCAACTGAGAACGTGCAGACTCGATACGCGCATCGGTTTGCACCACGTCTGACAGCGAGGTTGCCCCTTCATCATTGCGTTGACGGGTCAGTCGACCAATGCCGTTTAAGGCGGTGAGCTGCTCTTCGGCAGCGTCCACCATTTGCTGCCACGTCTGCACCTGGACTATCGCGTTGGCGGTGGCGTGGGCGATGGTATCAATACTGAGTAACACATTCGCCTGCTGTTGCGCGGCTCCGGCGGTCTCGGCGCGGACCTGGCTTGCCACTTTGCCGAAGTCGTACAGCATTTGCGATACCGAAATCACCAGCGCCGGGCTAAAACCGTGGTCGGTGTAGGTATTGCTGTAACCGTTGTTCATTCCGGCAGAAACCTGCGGGTAATATTTTGACTTCGCCACGTCGATTTGCTCGTTTTGCGAGAGCAGTTTGCCGATGGATTCACGAATAGAAGGATGCCAGCTCACGGCACGACTCACCGCGTCGTTGAGCGTCAGGCTACCGGGAGCGGCAGCGCTCAGCGGCAGATCGGCAACCGCGCCGTCCAGCGAGGGAAGCATCTGGCTAGTGGCCAGTCCTTCCGGCGTAATAATTTGCGGTTCATCTTCGGCATTCACCCGCAGGGTACAGAACGTTAATGCCAGCAGTAGGGCAACAGGCGCGACATTTCTCATAGATTATCCCTTACAAAATACGGCAGCGACGACTGTTATTGCCCCGGATGTCATCGCATCCGGGGCTGTAGTTATGGCGCTTTAACGCTATATGTTCACTTCAGGGCACAATGTGATTTTGTTGCACCAGCTCGTCGAGCGTGGTGTGTACGTTCTCCAGCGTGATGAGATTGGTTGAGTGATAAGTGTTGCCCGTACCGTCACGGTCGATGGCAATAACCGTGTTGTTACCGCTGGTGGTAACGGTGAGGTAGTTGCCGAGCGTCGCGTTCTGCCCGTTCCAGCCCACCAGCAGGTCACCGATATCGATTTTGTCACCCTGGGCCAGCGAGAAGTTGGTCCAGGTGTCCGCTGTTCCGTTACCGCCGGTAGCGTCGTTGGCATTGAGCAGGTGATAAATCAGCGTATCGCCGTAGGCGCTGCCAGTCAGGCGATCGGCATCGACGGTACTCACCACTTGCGGATTCATATTGATGGTCAGCGTAGCGGTATCGGTATGGCCATTCAGGTCGTTAAGGGTGTAGGTAAATATCTCTTTGGTGACGATGGTGGAGAGCGAGACATCGCTGTTGAGGGCATAGGTGTAATGACCATCAATGCCAATGGTCAGTTTGCCGTACAACCCGTTAATGATGGCGCTGGTCGTGCTGCTCAGCGGATCCAGCGTGGCGGCGCTGCCGCCCGTGCCATTCACCGTTAGCAAGGTATGCACACTGGCAATATGGTCTCCGTCATAAATATTGCCGGTGACGCTATTCGCTGTGGAAGTCTCGAAGTTTTGCAGGTCGATTATCGTGCCTTTCACGCTGGGGGTGATGGTGATATTCCCCAGCCCCAGAGCCCCGACGCTGCCGGTATAGTCGAGGCGATAGTTGCCGGGGTGCAGTACTACCCCGCTGAGGGCAATATCAATATTGCCGCCAATCAGCAATCCGCCATTGAATGAGTTACCGGCAATCTTGACGTTGTTGCTGTCATACAGCGCCCAGGTGACGGTCAGTCCGCCCAGCGTCAGACCTGAAGCGACGTTAAAATGCAGTATGGCGTTTTGCACCGCCGTTCCCGTCGCGACTTCAATGACGCCAGTACCATTTTGTGAGGTGGGTGAAAGGAGTTGGGCGCTCCAGCTGGCGTTCCCAACGCTGTTGTCGGTAAACGACCTGGATGTATCGGCCTGGGTGGTGACCGCCATCTGGCTGCTGATGTCGTTTACGGCATCCAGCGCCTGTGGGGTTGCCGTAATGTTCAGCGACGCGCTGCCGGTATCGCCGTTTGGTGCTTTGACCTTATACACAAAGCTGTCCGGCGTATTGATACCGTCTGCGCCCAGTCCGCTTCTCAGCGTGTAGGTATAGTTCCCTTTCGCATCAATAGTCAGTGTGCCGTACTGTCCGTTAATGGTGGTAGTGCCTGTTGTGTTAACGGTGACACCGTTAACTTCGGTGATAACGGTATTAGCCGGAGCCGAGTCGTTGGCCAGCAGATTTCCATTGGTAGCTGCACTCAGACTGTCGACGGCGTAGGTGTGATCGGCCTGAATATTCAGGGTATAGCTGGTCAGTAGCGTCAGGCCGCCGGAAGCATTAAGCAGGAACAGATAGTCACCGCCCGGCAGTGTAATGGTATACGCCGGTGAGCTGCCGCCCAGCAGGGCGGTGACCCAGTTCGGCTGTACCCGGTACTGCTCATACTGCTGAATAGACTCGTTGAAGCGGTAGACATAGAGATCAAAGCCGCCCAGCGTTACGCCAAGTACGTTGGCCTGAACCGTGATCGTTCGGGTCGCGCCGTCATCAACGTTGAATTTAATCGGGTTGGTCAAACCGTTGACCAGGCTGACATCCAACAATTGTCCCAAACCAACGCTGGCGAGCGTGAAGCCGGTTTGTTGTGATGGATGGTTGTCGACTGCGATGACCTGCGTCCCGTAAGTCAGCGCAGCCACATCGTCTGCCGCCGTTACCGTGCTGGTGGTTGGGGCCTGACCCAGCGTGACCACCAGTTTTGCCGAGGAGTGATCGCTGCCATGCGTTAGCGTGTAGGTGAAGCTTTCGGAACGTCCATACACTGAGATTGACGTATTGGTCAGAGTATAGGTGTAGCTACCATTCTGATTGATATGCAGGGTGCCGTATTTTCCCTGCACATCAATGCCGCCCGCCGGGATGTTCACAACGTTGCCGTTACCGTCAGTGATGGTGGTGACCAGCGTGCCGGAAGGGGCGTTATCCTGCCCATTGGCGGGATCGGTATCGGTGATGATATTGCCAGACTCGGTAGTACCACCGGTGATGGTCCCTGCGCTGGCTTTTACCACCGAGACATCAAGACTGGTGTATGCCCCAGTCGCCAGTAGGTTGGTGTTGTAGCTGACCACGCGGTAATCCCCGCCAGTCAGTCCGCTGTAATTGAGCGTTACGCCCGAGGCGCCCAGGGTGAGCAGGCTGGCAAAGTCTGGTTTCCCGGTATCCACCACCGTTACCCAGGCATTCAGCGCGGTGTCGAAGCGCTGGATGACGACTTCAAGCGTGTTTAATAGCGATAGCACCACGCCGGTCGCTGCGGCATTGATTGTAATGGATCCGCTGCCGCCAGAAGCGATGCTGAAATTGACGCTTGCTGTATCGTTCCCCAGCACGTTGGCGACATTTCCCAGCGCATTGACCAACAGGAAACCATAATCGCTTTGATGCTCGGTGCTGACGGTGACATCGGTTTGTAGAGGCAGACTGGTGACATTGTCTTCAGCCAGCAGCGGCAATACCGGCGCGATAGCGCTTGTTGGCAATGAGGTATTTCCCGCCGCATCGGTCGCCGTGGCGGACAGCGACTGACCCTCAATCTGGCGAACCGGCAGGTTGACGCTGTAGACACCGCTGCTGTTGGCGATTGCCGTCACGCTGGTGCCGCCCGGAAGAGAGATGGTAACCGTGCTTCCCGCTTCGGCGACGCCGCTGATGGTACCGCCATCGGCGCTGATCAGTATCGTTGGCGCGGTCGGCGGCGTGGTATCCACAATCACGCTGAACGAACCGGACACCCCGCTTACGCCGTTGGCGTTTGTTGCCGTGGCGGTAAACGCGTGGTTACCTTCGCTGAGCGCGCCGGATGGGGTAAAGTTCCAGAGGCCGTTACTATCTGCGGTCGTACTACCCATGAGTACGCCGTTGTTGTACAGATTGATGATGGCGTTAGCCTGCGCCGTTCCGCTAAGGGCTGGACGGGTATCATTGGTGGTTTTACCTGCCGCGACCAGACCTGTAATTGTGCCCACGTCGTCAAATACGCTGGCAATAACCGGCGCAGGCGGTACACCAGTAAACGGTGCCAGCACGTTACCCGCTGTGCCGATGTTGCCTGCGGCATCCTGTGCGCTGACCAGCAGCGTTTGCCCACTGATTTGCGGTGGGCTCAGCGTGAAGGTGAAATTACCGGAGGCGTTGGCTGTTGCGGTACCAAGTACGGTTCCGCTGCTGGAGGTGATGATTATCGTACTGTTCGCTTCGGCAACGCCGGTCAGCGTGGTGCCGTTGGCGTTGACCGCCAGACCGGTTGGAGTACCCGGTGCGACGGTATCGACCACAATTGCGGAGGCAGATGATAGCCCGCTGGTATTACCTGCGGTGTCTGTTGCTGTGATGGTGAAGGAATGCGTCCCCTGACCCAACGCCGTAGGTGGCGTGTAATTCCAGCTGCCGCTGCCGTCCGCCGTTACGCTGGTTACAAAGGTGCCGTTATCATAAATATCGACCCGAGCGTAGGCTTCCGTGGTGCCGTTTAACGTTGGGCGTGCGTCGTTGGTTGGCTGATTATTGCCAATCGCCCCGGTGTTTGGCCCAACATCGTCAATAATACTGCTAATTGATGGCTGCGTTGGTGCAGTGGTGTCGACCACTACGCTAAAGCCTGCCGTTGCGCCGCTGGTGTTGCCCGCCGTATCGGTTGCGGTGACGGTGAAGGTGTGCGATCCATTCGCCAGCGGCGTGGTTGGGGTAAACGACCAACTGTTATTGCTTTGCACCAGCGCCGTGCCCAGCAGGGTGCTGCCGTCATAGATGCTGACGGTGCTGCCCGCTTCGGCGGTACCGTTGAGCGTTGGTCGGGCATCGTTAGTCAGTTGCCCGTTGCTAAGCCCCGCGTTGAACACACCGCCTGCGACGTCATCCACCACCGAGGTCAGGAGCGGCGCTGACGGCGCGATCGTGTCAACGTTGATAATAAATTCGCTTGAGGTGGGGCTGACGTTCCCGGCGGCATCCGTGGCAATGACGGTAAAGACATGCTGGCCGTTGCCCAGTGTGGCAGGCAGATATTCCCAGGTGCCATCTATTGCCGCTGTCACCGTCGCCAGCAGCGTGCCATTATCGTAGATGGCTACCCGGGCACCGGCTTCCGCCGAACCGTTCAGTACGGGACGAGTATCATTGGTGTAAGCGCCGTTCGACAGCGTTCCGGTTCCCGGCACCACGTCATCAAAAGCCTGGATAATCGTTGGCGCAAGCGGGGCAACAGTATCAACAACGATGTTAAACCCAGCGGACGTTGGGCTAACGTTTCCGGCTGCGTCGGTTGCTGTCACCGTCAGCGCGTGGTTACCGTTGCCAAGCGCGGTTCCCGGCGTGAAGCTCCAGGCGCCTGTACCATCCGCTGTGATTGAACCGATAAACGATCCGTTATCGTAAATTCTCACCGTGGAATTGGCTTCAGCCGTACCGCTGAGGGTAGGGCGTGCATCGTTTGTCGCCTGGCCGTTGTTCAGATTTCCGGTCAGCGGGCCGACATCATCTGCAACCTGAGTAATCACTGGTGCTGCCGGTGCTTGTGTGTCGACGGTGTAGGTAAAGCCGCCTGAAGGCAGACTGGTATTGCCTGCGCTATCTGTCGCCGTGACGGTCAGAGTATGCAGGCCGTTACCCAATGCCGTTGAGGGCGTAAAATTCCAGGTTCCGCCTGCGCCGACGATGGTGGTGCCAATGGGCTGACCATCGCTCAGGACGGTAATGGTCGCGCCAACTTCACCGGTACCGCTGAGCGCCGGGCGACTTTCGTTACTGATTTGCCCGTTGGAGATTGGCCCGGTTGTCGGCGCGGTATTGTCCTGAACGGTCAGAATTACTGGTGCAGACGGGGCAACTGAATCGACCAAAACGGTGAACGAGGCAGAAGCTCCGCTGGTGTTGCCCGCCGCATCCGTTGCGGTCACCGTAAAGATATTTTCCCCCTGCGCCAGCGCGTTTGTTGGGGTGAAGCTCCAGCTACCGGAGCCATCGGCATTTGCGGTGCCAATGATCGTTCCGTTACTACGAATGGTGACAATAGCATTAGCTTCGGTCGTGCCACTTAGTGTTGGTTGGGCATCATTGGTCAGTTGGCCGTTGGTCAACAGCGTGCTTCCCGGCTGATCGTCGATGACCGAGGTAATACTTGGCGCGGCGGGCGCCAGCGTATCGACAACTACGACGAACGGTGGCGCTGCCGGGCTGATGTTGCCCGCACCATCCGTGACGGTGGCTGTCAGCGAGTGGCTGCCTTCACTGAGCGCAGGCGCTGGCGTAAAGCTCCAGTTACCGCTGGCGTCGCTGGTGGTTGTGCCAATCACTGTGTTGCCATCACGGATGGTGACAATTGAATCTGCCTCGGTAACGCCCGTGAGCGTTGGGGTATTATCGTTAGTTGACTGTCCGGACGTCAGGTTTTGAATGGTGCCAACGTTGTCTGTGACTGTGACAATGGAGGGGGCATTCGGAATTAAAGTATCAACAATGATCAGAAAATCAGCGGAGGCATCGCCTTGGTTGCCAGCAGCATCGGTTGCGCGAGCGGTAAAGAGGTGATTGCCTTCTCCCAGCGCGTCTGTCGGGGTAAAGCTCCAGAATCCGTTGCTGTTTACCGTGGTTGTGGCATAAGTGATACCGTTATCGTAGAGGGTGATGGTTGCTCCCGCTTCGCCGGTTCCGTTTAAGGTCGGGCGTGAGTCATTGGTAATTTGTCCTTTATCCAGCGGCCCACTGCCGGGTGAAACGTCATCGATAATGCTGGTGATGAGCGGTGCCAGCGGCGCGGTGGTGTCGATGGTAATGGCATAATTGGGTGACTGCCCGCTGGGTATTAAGTTGACGGTTTGTGAGACTGCGAAGTTATAGGTTGTGCCGTTAGTTAGCGGGGTGAGCAACTGATAACTCCAGGCGCCGGAAACCGCATCGGCGGTGACCGTGGCGATAGACGCGCCATTTTGATAGATAGTCACTGTAGCCCCAGCCGTGGCGGTTCCTTGCAACCGCGGTAAAGTGTCGTTGGTGGTTTTTCCGCTGCCGATTTCGCCCATGCCGGGGGCTACGTCATCCACGATCTCAAGAGTTGGCGGGTGTGGAACGCTGGAGGTAGCAGCGGTAAACGGGGTGGGATTGCTCTGGTTACCCGCGGGATCCTGGGCGATGGCATTCAGTGCCTGACCAGCCGTTTGCGCTGGTGAAATCGTGATGATGTAATTTCCTGAACCGTCTGCGATCCCCTGACCGAGAACCGTTGTTCCGCTGCGAATAATGACGGTGCTGCCTTCTTCGGCCGTACCACTAACCTGTGTGCCATCAGGGTTAACGCTAGTAACAATTGGGGCGCCGGGAGGCAGCGTATCAATCTTCAATATCACCGGATTGCCTGCCGCCAGCACGTTACCCGCGGCATCTTTGGCACCGAACGTTAGCGTATGGGTGGCATTTGGTGTCAGAGGAACATCCACACTCCAGGTGCCGTTCGCGGCAACGGTGGCCGTGGCAATTGCAACAGGATTGCCACCCTCATAAATGAGCACGGTACTGCCCGGCGTGCCGGTCCCGCTTATCGTCGGGGTGGTATCGTCCGTCACGCTGTTGTTGGTCAGTGAGCCGGTAATGATCCCGACGTTATCCTGAATATCCGTTACCTGCGGCTGGGTCAGCGTTGTGGTGTTCACCGTAAACGAAATGCTGTTTGAGCTGCCGCTGATGTTACCTGCCGCATCGGTTGCGGTAGCGGTCAGCGTGTAGTTGCCGTTTGCCAGCGCAGTCCCGGGCGTAATACTCCAGGTGCCGCCAGCCACCGTTGCCGTACCGATCACTACACCGCTGTTATACAGGGTGATGATATCCCCGTCAGTGCCAGTACCGCGAATGGTTGGCGTGGCGTCATCGGTCACGGCATTGGGCAAGAGATCGCCTACCGAGCCACCGACGTTATCATTGGCGGCGATAATCACCGGAGGTGCAGACGGCGTCGTGTCGATGTTCAGTGTTATGGCATTCGACGGCTGGCTGACGTTGCCAGCCGGATCGGTTGCGGTAAGGGTTATCTGGTAAGTACCAGGGGAAACCGGTGCTGATGGAGTAAAGCTCCAGGTTCCGTCTGCACCTACTGTTGCTGTTCCCTGCAAAGGGGGAGTGCCGTTCAGATAAACGGTAATCAAATCCCCAACGTTCCCTGTACCGCTAAAGGTTGGCGTGGTGTCATTGGTGTTGCCATTCGTGACCACACCCGTTACCGGAGCCACATCGTCAGTAATGATAGGGGCGTCAGGCTGCGCGGGAGGCGTATTGTCTACCGTCAGAGTGAAGCTAGCCGATGGGATCCCCGTATTACCTGCAGCGTCAGTCGCCGTGGCGGTGAATTTGTGTGGCCCCTCGATGAGCACGGGATCTGGGGTAAATGTCCAGGTTCCATTTGGTTGAACGGTGGCGGTGCCAATACTGACGTTATTGTCAAAAATAGTAATGGTTGCGCCCGGCTCGCCCGTACCGGAGAGGGCCGGGGCGGTACTTTTCGTACTACCGCCGTTCGCCAGAGCAACGGTGGCGCTGCCCACGAGTCCTTCACCGGCGATAATCACCGGAGCCGCTGGTGGGGTGGTATCAATGGTCAGCGTGAAGTTCCCGGCGCTGCTGGCGTTACCCGCTGCATCTGTTGCGATAGCCGACAGCGCATGTGGACCTTCACTCAGCGGCTGAGTGACCTGGAAACTCCAGGTGCCCCCGGACACGACCGTTGCGGTTCCAATAAGTGTGGCGCCATCATAGATAGTGATGGTGGAGTCGACGGTCCCGGTCCCCTTCAGCAGCGGCAGGGTATCGTTTGAACGGCTACCGGTGGGCAGATCGGTTGGTGCATTCCCGACGTCGTCGGTTGCGGTCAAAATCACGGGGGTCCCAGGTGCTTGGGTATCCACGGTAACACTGACTACGATGGGCGAGGTAATGACGTTACCGGCGGCATCTGTTGCTGATACCGTAAACTGGTGGATGCGATCGTTGAGCGCCAGATTGGTTGGAACGGTATAGCTCCAGGTCCCCGAGCTGTCGATAAGCATCACCGTCATCAGCAGACTGCCATCGTACAGGCTCACGAGCGAGCCCGGCTCACCGGTACCTGAGAGGGTTGGCGTGTTGTCGTTGGTAATCCAGGCATTGCTCGTGACGTTACCGGCGCTGCTGCCAACATCAGCGTTAACCAGCGTTATGACTGGCACTGTCGGCGCGATGCTATCGACAATGATTTTCCAACTGGCGGCAGTGCTGGTGTTATTAGCGGCATCGGTTGCCGTCACTGTAAATACGTGTGCCCCCTGGCCCAATGCCGAGGTGGGCGTATAGTTCCAGTTACCGTTGATATCAGCGGTAATGGTCGTAAGCAGAGTTCCGTTATCGTAAATTTTGACCTGAGAGCCGGCCTCAGCTTTGCCCTCAATTTTCGGTTTATCGTCGTTGGTTAACCCATTGTTATTGATGGAGCCTGTGATATCGGCGACGTCATCAGTAACGGCAATGATAACGGGTTGGTTTGGCGCGGTGAGATCCGGGGCAACAGCCGAAGTTGGCAGGCTTTCGTTACCAGTGCTGTCCGTTGCGGTGACGTTTACTGTTTCATTGTTGATTTTCGACGGGGTGATCTGGACGGTGAAATTGCCGCCGCTGTCAGCCTGACCCACGCCAATAGGAGCCCCGTTGCTGTCTTTGACGGTGACGGTACTTCCGGCTTCGGCGTGACCGCTAACCGCTCCACCATTTCCTGCAACTGTGACGCCTGTCGGCGCATCAGGTGCGGTGGTGTCCGGTGCGTTGACAGAGGCGTCGTCGCCCTTGTTGCCTGCGGTGTCGGTCGCATTTGCCGTAAGGGTCTCGCCGTTGGTTTGTGGCGGAACCAGCGTTGCGGTGAAATCCCCATTTGTATCGGCAGTTGCTGTTCCAATGATATTGCCATCCGGATCCAGAATATTGACCGTACTGTTGGGTTCGGCCTTGCCGGTGACCTGGTCGCCAGTGCCATTAACTAGCAGGTTTGTTGGGGGCTGTGGCGCGGTAATGTCTGGTGCAAGCGCAGTTTCTGGTGGGCTTAGGTTCCCAGCTGGATCGGTGGCGATAGCGGTAATGGTTTCGCCATTGGTCTGTGGTGGGTTAATGGTGATGGTAAATGTGCCATCCGGCCCGGCGACGCCGCTGCCGATCTGAGTTCCGCCACTGCCGGTGATAACTACGGTATTGCCTGGCTCGGTCGTTCCGGTGACGACAGTCCCATCCGCAGATACGTTGAGATCATCAGGTGGCAACGGTGGCTGGGTGTCGATGTTGATATTGAACGCTGGTGACATGCCTCCTGTACCTGACTGGTTTGTCGCGGTGGCGGTGAAGGCGTGTAACTCATCTGATAACGGGGAGCTGGAAGTCCATGTCCAGTTACCGTTACCGTCAGCCAGTACGCTGTCGATAATTGTGCCGTTGTCGTAAATAGTCACCGTGCTGTTGGCATCGGCAGTGCCAGAGAGCGTGGGGGTATTATCGTTGGTGGCCTGATTGTTGCTCAATGGTCCGGTTGATGGGGAGAAGTCATCCATCACGCTGACGATAACCGGTACGCCAGGATAGCCCGAGTTCGTCGCATTGAATGGGGTATCTGGCCCGATGTTACCAGCCTGGTCCTGAATCTTCGCGATTAGCGCTTCACCGTGCGTCTGTGAAGGTGAAATCGCGATGACGAAATTGCCGGTTTGGCCGACCGTGGTTGAACCCAAAATCTGATTATTACTACCGATGATAATGACCTGGCTTCCTACCTCTGCACTACCGGTTACCTCGGTGCCTTCCGGATTAACGGAGGAAATGACCGCGCCTTCAGGCGGGGTAGTATCGACGGTGAATGTAGGTACGCTCGTTTCCGCGCTCACGTTACCCGCATCGTCAGTTTGCGTCAGCGTCAGATTGTGAACACCGTCGCTAAGCGGTGTGTCCGGTGTAAATGTCCAGTTGCCATTGTCATCCACCTGGACCATACCAATCAGAATGCCGTTATCAGAAATGCTGATGTAAGAACCGGCTTCGCCAGTGCCTGTGAGCGTTGGCGTGGCATCGTCGGTTACGCCGTTATTACCGATCAAGCCTTTAATGGAACCGGAATCGTCAGTTACTTCTGTGACCACAGGGGCGTCGGGGACAAGCGTATCGACAATAATCTCCCAACTGTCCGACATGCCGCTGCTGCCCGTACCGTCTGAGGCGCTTACGGTAAACTGGTGGGTACCGTCTGCGAGTGGAGAGGATGGCGTAAACGACCAGTTGCCGTTGGCATCGATAGCGACCTGGCCGATTTCTACGCCGTTATCAAAAATATGCAATGTAGCATTTGCGGGGCCGGTGCCCTGGAGAGTGGGCGTATTATCGTTGGTGGATTCCTGCTGATTAACAGGACCAGTAATCAGCTCCTGGTCATCGATTACGCTGGTAATAACCGGCACATCTGGTGCGTTAGGTGTTGTCGTTGGCGGATCGCCACCATCGCCATCGCCATTACCGTTGCCACCACCATCGCCGTTGCCGTTGCCATTACCGCTTCCGGCGTTATTATCGCTTCCACCGCCGCCACCTCCACCACCGCCACCTGCGGCAAGGCCAATTCCGCCAGCAACCGCGATCCCGCCAAGAACCCACGGCCAGACGGCGCCGCCTTCATGGCTTCCCTCGGCAGTCATTAGCGGAGTGAGATCGTCTAAATGCTGGAAGTGGAACGCTCCATCAGTATCCTGAACCTACCACAGCGCGCCATTGCTGTCTTCCAGAACAAGCTGGTTTTGCGCATCACCTTTTCCGACGTAGAAGTTTTTAATGGTGATGGTTTCACCCGAGCGGAGTGTGACAACCAGATCCTGATTAACGCGTGTCAGTTGACTTACCTCCTCACGCGACACTGACAGTTTCACGATAGAAGGCGAACTGAGCGTAACTTCAGAGGATTCAACATTTGTGGAAACGCCAGTTAATTTTGATACAACGGCGAGTAGACGCATATGTTCACTCCTGATGGCATGTCGGGAGTATTAATCCGCAACAGCGAGCTGGGAAAATGAGCAGACAGGGGCCCCGTTCATCATAAAGATGAATTTACACATGTAATTACATTGATTAGGTCATGCAGATGCTCGTTTACTTAGTAAATACGTTCGGGACCTGCCGACAGAATAGTTCTTTCGTATTAGATGATATAGTCAGAAAGAAAGTATTCTGCAACTTATCCATATTAAAAATATATTTGGCTAATTGAAAAGGATACTTTCCGGTGCGTATTTAATGATTTGTTTTTGGTTAACTTATTGTATTTTAATGTTTTTTATTTAAATTGAAATGAGGGGGGATATAATAAACAACAGTAATAATAGTGTTATAAAATAAGCCTAAATATAGGCGATATGGTCTTGAAGTTTTATTTTATTAGACTATGGGTCGCTACGGTAATGCCATGGCAGTTTATTTCATACCTGAACGATTCAGCACAAATAAACCATAAATTTGATGAATGTATTGGGTGGGTTTCAATAACTAAAAAATAAGAACCAGTCTCAGGGGGAGAGACTGGTCACAGAGGAGTAGCGTTTAGCGACCAGCATTTTTCATAATACGCGCTTTATCTAACTGCCATTCGCGTTCTTTCACATCGGAGCGCTTGTCGTGCTGTTTCTTACCTTTTGCGACGCCAATTTTCACTTTGCACCAGGCATTTTTCCAGTACAGTGAAAGCGCAACGACGGTATAACCGTCACGATTCATACGACCATACAGGGAGTCGAGTTCACGCTGGTTTAACAACAGCTTACGGGTACGGGTGGGATCACATACCACATGCGTTGAGGCAACAGCCATTGGCGTGAAGTTGGCGCCAAACAGGAACGCTTCGCCGTCTTTAAGGATGACATAGCTATCGCCGATGTTAGCTTTACCTGCGCGTAGAGATTTGACTTCCCAACCTTGCAGAGCGAGTCCTGCTTCGAACTCTTCTTCAATAAAGTATTCGTGTCGTGCGCGCTTGTTAAGCGCGATTGTGGCTGAGCCAGGTTTGTGTGCTTTTTTCTTCGTCATAATGCCGCTCAGTATAGGTAATCTGGAATCGAAAAACACCCCATTTCATCCAGCGGGGCGCAAGGCGCTATCTTAGCACGAGTTAGGCTATAGCGTTTTTTTTAGCGGGGGATAAATGGTATTATTTGTGTGATTGATATTGATGGAAATTGTTATGCCTCAGATTAGCCGGACCGCTTTAGTACCTTACAGTGCGGAACAGATGTATCAGCTAGTGAATGATGTTAAATCCTATCCCCAGTTTTTACCGGGTTGCACCGGTAGCCGTGTGCTGGAGTCAACTCCGGGACAGATGACCGCGGCTGTGGATGTCTCGAAAGCAGGGATTAGCAAAACGTTCACCACGCGCAATCAATTGACCAGTAACCAGAGCATCCTGATGCATCTGGTCGACGGCCCGTTCAAGAAACTCATTGGCGGATGGAAGTTTACGCCACTGAGTCATGAAGCATGTCGTATTGAATTTCATCTCGATTTTGAGTTTACCAATAAGTTAATCGAGCTGGCGTTTGGTCGTATCTTTAAAGAGCTGGCTTCAAACATGGTGCAGGCCTTCACGGTTCGCGCGAAAGAGGTTTACAGTGTCAGCGTCGGCTAAAATTGTCGTTGAAGTGGCGTATGCGCTGCCCGAGAAACAGTATCTACAGCGTGTAACACTGCAACAGGGTGCTACGGTGGAAGAGGCAATCCGCGCTTCCGGTCTACTGGAATTACGTACCGATATCGATCTCAGCAAAAATAAAGTCGGGATATACAGCCGTCCGGTTAAGCTTGCTGATGTTCTGCATGACGGCGATCGGGTGGAAATATACCGGCCACTGATTGCTGATCCGAAAGAGCTGCGCCGACAGCGAGCAGAGAAATCCGCAAAAAAATAGCAGACAATAAAAAAGGTGCTCATTGAGCACCTTTTTTTGATCTGTTAATCCTACTTGTTGTCGGTCAACGCAGGTTTGTTATCAATGTTCGTCAAAACGCCGCTGCTGTTAAAAGTCAGCGTCAGTGTTTGCTGGGTTACGCCTTCATGACCAGGTTGCTGACGGAACACATAAAACCAGGTGTTAGTGCCAAAAGGATCGGACATCATTGGTGTACCCAGAGCATAAGCAACCTGCTGTTGCGTCATACCCGTGCGCACTTTGGCGACATCGGTAGGTGTCAGATAATTTCCCTGGTTGATGTCAGGGCGGTAAACCACTCGCTCCAGAGTGGAACAGCCTGCAGTCAACATCAGTAGTACTGCTGCAGCAGCAGTCAGCGTTTTACAGCGCATAGTGATTTGATTCCTTTTCGGGCCCGAGCAGTACGCGGCTCATATGTAATATGCCGATGATAATAGACCTTTCACCACTTTAAAACCTTTTGCTGTCGGGTCGGTCGGCGATTTTATGTTGAACTCAGACCTTAACAAGGTAAAAAAGTTTATGCCGCCAGCAGTTCTTTTGCATTTGCGAGGGTATTGCGCGTTACTTCGCTACCTCCGAGTAAGCGGGCTAATTCCTGCAGACGAGCGCGTTTATCAAGTGGCTGCATGTGTGTTTCGGTCATCGCGCCGTCAGTTTCTTTGCTGACATAGAAATGTTGATGACCACAGCCAGCAACCTGCGGCAGGTGAGTCACACACATTACCTGGGTTGACTCGCCCAACTGACGCAGCATTTTTCCCACCACCGCAGCAGTCGGGCCGCTGATACCGACATCCACTTCATCGAAAATCAGCGCCGGTGTTTCCATTTTACGTGCGGTAATAACCTGAATAGCCAGCGCAATGCGCGACAATTCCCCACCGGAAGCGACTTTCGCAATCGGCTGCAACGGCTGGCCTGGGTTAGTGGTCACTTTAAACTCTACGCGATCGGCACCGTCTGAGCTCAAATGATGTTCCTCAAATTTCACATCAATGCAAAAGACACCGTGCGGCATTGAGAGAGTATGCATGCTCTCTGTAATAAGTTGTCCCAGCTCCTGAGCATAATGCTGGCGCTGTTGGTGCAGCATTTTTGCCGTTTCCAGTGCCTGCTGGTGGTGATTGTTCACCGCCAGGGTTAAGGTTTCGAGAGAGTCGGCCTGATCGTCTAACTGCTGTTGTTCATCCAGCAATGACTGATAGAACTGTGGCAGCGCTTCAGGGGCAACATGATGCTTTCGCGCCAATGAGATTTGTTTGGAAATACGCTGCTCAAGTTCGAACAAACGGTTAGGGTCTAAATCCAGACGATCGCAATAGTGGCGCAGTTCGTCGCTGGCTTCGCTGAGCTGGATAGTAGCCTCTTCCAGCATGTCCAGAATACCGGAGAGCTTACCGTCCATTCCTGCCAGTTCACTAACCAACTGTTTTGCCGTGTACAGCTGGCTTTGCAGATTAACGTCTTCGCCGTCTGCCATGATAGCCAGTGCCTGTTGGCTGGTGGTGAGCAATTGCCCGCTGTTAGCCAGACGCTTGTACTCTTCATCAATTTGCTCAAATTCACCTGGCTGCGGGTTGAATTCGTTCAGTTCTTTTAACTGGTATTGCAATAGCTCTGCCCGGGCTGCGCGTTCCTGACTCTGTTGTTGATGATGTGCCAGGTCACGGCAGCTTTGGTGCCACAGTTGGTAGCGCACAGCCATTTCCTGAGTCAGGGACGCTTCATTGGCGTAGCCATCAAGCAGGGATTTTTGGTGTTCTGATTTTGTCAGGAGCTGATGCGCATGCTGACCGTGGATTTGAATAAGCAACTGGCCCAACTCGCGCAGCTGTGACAGCGGTACGGCAGTGCCGTTAATGAAGCCACGTGAACGTCCGTCGCTGCTGATAACGCGACGTAGCAAACACTCACGGCCTTCCTCAAGCTGGTTTTCTTCCAGCCAGCGCAGGGCCGCGGGGGTGTCTTTTAAGGTGAAGCGGGCGCAGAGGTCGGCTCGCGTGGCGCCTGCACGTACCATGTCGGCGTCTGCGCGTCCGCCCAGGCACAAACCGAGAGCATCAATGGCAATGGACTTACCCGCACCGGTTTCACCGGTAATAACGGTCATTCCGTTCTGGAAATCGATCTCAAGTTCACGAACGATAGCAAAATTGCTGATGGTCAGTTGTGCCAACATAGCTGTTTTCCTGTATGAAAAACCATAACTGTAATTACATACAGTATAAACTGGTTTTTTATACAGTAAAGAGGTTGGCGTTAAATTAGAATAATTTTTTTGACCAGCCTAGCTTAGTGCTTAATGTGTTGAAATAGCTGTAATCTTTTGGGTGTATAAGGTTCAGATGATAATCACAGCGGCGAATTAATACGTCTTCACCTTCCTGTATAGGCAGGGCGATCTGGCTGTCACAGCTGATTTCCAGATCGTTACGGCGATGAGAGAAGCGCAGGCGAATGGTGCTGCTACTGTTGATCACCAGCGGTCGTGCGGAGAGCGTATGCGGGAACATCGGCACCAGCGTAATAGCATCTAAAGAAGGCGTCAGGATCGGACCTCCGGCAGAGAGTGAGTAGGCAGTAGAGCCGGTCGGTGTGGAAATAATTAAGCCGTCTGAACGCTGGGAGAAGGCAAAAATTTCATCGATATAGACTTCAAATTCAATCATGTGCGCCACTTTTCCGGGGTGCAACACAACTTCATTGATCGCAGTGCTAATACGCTTCTGGCAGTCCAGTTGGCACACCTGGGCTTCGAGTAAAAAGCGTTTTTCGCTGATGTAGTGGCCTTCCAGCACGTCAGCTAACTGTTGTTGCGCATTGTCTGGGTCAAGGTCGGTCAGGAAACCGAGGTTGCCGCGGTTAATGCCAATAACCTTGATGTCATAACGTGCCAGGGTGCGTGCGGCGCCCAGCATATTGCCGTCGCCACCGACAACCACGGCGAGGTCTGCCTGCTGGCCAATCTCTGCGAGCGTACCGGTTTTCACATTTTTCAGCTGCAGCTCGTGGGCGATTTGTTGCTCAACGATTACCTCATAACCTTTGGCGCACAGCCAACGGTAGAGCATTTCATGTGTGGTCAGTGCAGTGGGGTGACGTGGATGCCCCACAATGCCAATACACTTGAAATGTTTGTTCATTTTCTCGAGGTCCTTGTAACGAAGATTAGTGACAATGTGAGTACTTCCCTTGAAACCCTGAATCTTATCCCCATAATAATCCAGGTTAGCGAGATGAATGCGAAAAAAACGCGGAGAAATTCATGAGTAGTAAAGAACAGAAAACGCCTGAGGGGCAAGCCCCGGAAGAAATTATCATGGATCAGCACGAAGAAGTTGAGGCGGTTGAATCAGACGCTTCTGCTGAGCAGGTGGATCCGCGCGATGAAAAAATTGCGAATCTGGAAGCTCAGCTTGCTGAAGCCGAAACTCGCGAGCGCGACAGCGTGTTGCGTATCAAAGCGGAAATGGAAAACCTGCGTCGTCGTACCGAACTGGACGTAGAAAAAGCGCATAAGTTTGCACTGGAAAAATTCGTCAACGAACTGCTGCCGGTGCTGGATAGCCTGGACCGTGCGCTGGAAGTTGCGGACAAAGATAATGACGCGATGGCGGCTATGGTTGAAGGTATTGAGCTGACCCGTAAGTCAATGCTGGATGTTGTGGCGAAGTTTGGCGTACAAGTGGTTGCGGATATCGACGTGCCGATGGACCCGAACGTGCATCAGGCGATTGCCATGGTAGAGTCTGACGACGTTGCTGCCGGTAATGTGCTGATGGTTATGCAGAAAGGCTATACCCTGAACGGACGTACCATCCGTGCGGCGATGGTCTCTGTGGCGAAAGCTAAAGGCTAATCAGTCTCAGACCGGGTAATGCTGATGCGCTACCCGGTCTGGATTACTCTCACTGGTCCGATACGCTTTCCCGCAGCGGTTTGACGGGCAACACCTGCACCTGTTTAATCATATTGTCCTGCACGTCGAGAATATCGATATCGTACTGCCCAATACGCACACGTGTGCCGGCAACCGGGATTTCTTCCAGCGCTTCAAGAATAATACCGTTCACGGTACGTGCATCATCCTCCGGCAGGTGCCAGTTAAACGCCTTATTGATTTCACGAACGTTGGCGCTACCGTCAATGATCACCGAACCGTCATTCTGCGGTGTGACTTCTTCGGCAAGCGTCGGTGACATTGAGGTCGTGAAGTCACCAACAATCTCTTCCAGGATATCCTCGACCGTAACCAGTCCCTGAATATCACCATATTCATTGACGACCAGGCCCACTTTCTTCTTATTACGCTGAAATTTAATGAGCTGGGTGCTGAGTGGCGTGCCTTCCGGAACGTAATAAATTTCGTCGGCGGCGCGTAACATGGTCTCTTTGGTGAACTCTTTTTTCTCGGCCATCAATCGCCAGGCTTCACGTACGCGTAGCATACTGATAGCGTCGTCCAGCGAGTCACGATACAGCACAATACGACCGTGCGGAGAGTGCGAAAGCTGACGCACGATTGATTTCCAGTCATCGTTAATATCAATGCCGATAATTTCATTACGCGGGATCATGATGTCATCTACGCTGACTTTTTCCAGATCCAGCACTGACAGCAGCATATCCTGGTTACGGCGTGAGATTTGCGATCGCGATTCATTCACCAGCGTTCGCAGTTCATCTTTACTCAGCGAACCGCTCACTACGATATCCGTTTTGATGCCCATCATGCGCATCAGCAGCCGCGTGATGGTGTTGAGTAACCATACCAACGGCATCATCAGAATCTGCAGGGGAGCCAGCAGGACACTGCTCGGATAGGCGACTTTTTCCGGATATAGTGCGGCAATCGTCTTTGGCAGTACTTCGGCAAAAACCAGTACCACAAACGTCAGTACCCCAGTGGCAATGGCGACGCCCGCATCGCCATACAGGCGCATACCGACAATAGTACCGAGCGCGGAGGCCAGAATATTCACCAGATTATTGCCGATGAGCACCAGGCTTATCAGACGATCCGGCTTGCGAAGTAACTTTTCAACGCGTTTTGCCTGTCGATTTCCCTGCTTGGCCCGATGACGTAGACGATAGCGATTCAGGGTCATCATTCCGGTTTCAGAACCGGAAAAATAGGCGGAAATGACCACCATGATGAGGAGCGTGACAATGAGCGTGGTGGTGGAGATGTGTTCCACGTAGGATTCCTTAAAGATTTAACTCACGAACTGCTGCAGGATACGACTGCCGAAATAGGCCAGTGTCAGAATTCCTGCGCCTGCGACGTTAAACCATACGACGCGACGTCCGCGCCAACCTTCATGGTAATGCCCCCATAACAGAACGATATAGACAAACCATGCCACGATAGAGAGAACGGCTTTATCAATGTTCTCGGTACTGAACAGGTTATGCATGTAAAACAGGCCTGTGCACAGGGTGAGTGTCAGCAGAACCACGCCAATTTGGGTGATATGAAACATTTTCCGCTCAATACTCATCAGCGGCGGCATCTCATTGCTGAAAGCCAGTTTTTTGTTTTTCAGCTGGTAGTCAATCCACGCAAGCTGTAGCGCATAGAGTGCGGCGATAATCAGCGTGGCGTAAGCGAAAAGCGAAAGCCCGATATGGATCATCATGCCCGGCGTAGCTTCGAGATGGGTGATGAACTCGTTAGGCATAAACGTGGCGAAGGCCAGGTTTATCAGCGCAAAGGCGTAGACAATGGGCAGCAATAGCCAGCCTCGATTGCGGGAAGCGACAATGGTCATTACCGTACAGATCATCAGGCTCACCAGCGAGCCGACGTTCAACAGACTCAGGTTTTGTCCGCTTTCACCGCCGGGCAGAATACGCGCTTCCAGGGCGATAGCATGGCTTACCAGCGCGACAACCGCAGAGAGAATAGCCATACGCCGCCAGCCGCTGTTTTTTTGCAGCAGAGCGGGAATAATCAGCGCGAGGCTGACTGAGTAGGCGACAAGAGCAAGCAGAGCAAAAACGGGCATATAGGTGTCGACAATTGGCCAGTGATAAAGAAAAGCAGTATAGCGTTACGTGACCGCTGCTCCAACCGTTGCATAACAACAAAGGCGGCTTCATGTTATACTGCGACAAATTTATGTTGATGTGTCGCTGTCGCGACCGACCGTTTCCACCCCAGGCGAGAGACAATGTTTGATAATTTAACCGATCGTTTGTCGCGCACGCTGCGCAATATCAGTGGCCGTGGACGCCTTACTGAAGACAACGTTAAAGAGACGCTGCGCGAAGTGCGCATGGCGCTGCTGGAGGCTGACGTAGCGCTGCCGGTAGTGCGTGAGTTTATCAATCGCGTAAAAGAGAAAGCGGTTGGTCATGAAGTTAATAAGAGCCTGACGCCGGGGCAGGAGTTCGTCAAAATAGTCCGTAACGAACTGGTTGCGGCGATGGGCGAAGAGAACCAGACCCTGAACCTGGCTGCGCAACCGCCTGCGGTCGTACTGATGGCGGGCCTGCAAGGTGCCGGTAAAACAACCAGCGTTGGTAAACTCGGTAAGTTCCTGCGCGAGAAGCACAAGAAGAAAGTGCTGGTGGTTTCTGCCGACGTTTATCGCCCGGCGGCAATCAAACAGCTTGAGACGCTGGCAGAGCAGGTGGGCGTTGATTTCTTCCCTTCTGATGTTGGTCAGAAGCCGGTAGATATCGTTAACGCGGCGCTGAAAGAAGCCAAACTGAAATTCTACGACGTGCTGCTGGTGGATACCGCTGGTCGTCTGCACGTTGACGAAGCGATGATGGACGAGATCAAACAAGTCCATGCGTCGATTAACCCGGTTGAAACCCTGTTTGTGGTTGACGCCATGACCGGTCAGGATGCGGCCAATACGGCAAAAGCATTCAATGAAGCGTTACCGCTTACCGGCGTAGTGTTGACCAAAGTGGACGGCGATGCCCGCGGCGGTGCGGCGCTCTCTATTCGTCACATCACTGGCAAACCGATCAAGTTCCTCGGTGTTGGCGAGAAAACTGAGGCGCTGGAGCCGTTCCATCCGGACCGCATCGCGTCGCGTATTCTCGGCATGGGCGACGTACTGTCGCTGATCGAAGATATCGAAAGCAAAGTTGACCGCGCGCAGGCAGAGAAATTAGCCAGCAAGCTGAAAAAAGGTGACGGCTTCGATCTCAACGACTTTCTTGAGCAGCTGCGCCAGATGAAAAATATGGGCGGCATGGCTAGTCTGATGGGCAAGCTGCCGGGCATGGGGCAGATCCCGGATAACGTCAAGTCACAGATGGACGATAAAGTGCTGGTGCGTATGGAAGCCATCATCAACTCGATGACGATGAAAGAGCGCGCTAAGCCAGAAATCATCAAAGGTTCGCGTAAACGCCGTATTGCTGCCGGTTGCGGTATGCAGGTGCAGGACGTTAACCGTCTTCTGAAACAGTTCGACGACATGCAGCGCATGATGAAGAAAATGAAGAAGGGCGGAATGGCGAAGATGATGAGAAGCATGAAGGGTATGATGCCCCCAGGCTTCCCTGGTCGCTAATCGGCCTGGCTTGTTTGCCATTTTGGCACCGGGATGTGCTCGTCATCCTCACGTACTGCGTGTACGCTCCGGTGACTGCGCGCACTCCGGCACCAAACTGGCTGCACCGCCGACGGCCTTTTACAGCAGAGTTAGCAACTGTTGATTGCAATTCCCGCAAAAATGAGTAAAATTTTCGGGCTTTTAATATGACACCGGACTCCGTTCCTCGATGGGGTCCGGTTGTTTTATTCACACAAGAGGATGTTATGGTAACTATTCGTTTAGCACGTC
>ERZ1106969.439-NODE-439-length-43342-cov-34.312565_pt1 | contig 43342 bp, 33 predicted proteins | sample MGYA00403685_ERZ1106969 | MGnify/ENA primary metagenome ERZ1106969 (study PRJEB35170, sample SAMEA104062416) | human gut metagenome | biome: human gut; feature: human-associated habitat; material: faeces | place: Denmark | collected 2012-05-18 ... | reverse complement strand
ACCACAGCGGCTCCTCATTCTCATCGAACACGATCTCCATCACATCCTCAACGCGGCAGTCCAGTATCCTGCACAAAGTTTCTACGGTATGAGTTGAAATATATAAATTTTTCCGCAGTCTGTTCAACTGACCGTTGCTGATCCCGTATGTCTTGATCAGGCGGTACTGGCTGATCCCTTTTCTCTGCATTGTCTCCCATAATCTCGTATATTTAACCATACTGTTTCCTCCTTTGTATCATTGAGCACCGTCGTTGTCTGCAATTCCTGTCAACATCCGAAAGAATCCGGCTTTTTTCCTTATATTTTCACAAATTTCCGACAATATCTTCTATTCTCTACTATGGCGGCTCTTTCGCCGCATTATATAAGGAAAGGAGGCATTCCTCATGATCGATTACAGTCCACTCTGGAACACCTTAAGATCAAAGCACATCAGCCAGTATCGCCTGGTCCGCAGCTATCATTTCAGCTCCGGCCAGCTTCAGCGGATCCGGAAGAATGAGCATATCTCCACTCATACTCTGGAAACTCTGTGCAGGATCTTAAACTGCAGTGTCGCAGACATCGTACGCATCTCATTTTGAGCCCGGCGAGAAAGAGGTTTAAAAACGGCTGGTCTTTATCGGAATCATTTTCCGGTAAAGATCAGCGTCCGTGAACCTGTTTTTCGCTCTTTTCGTCCTCGAAGGAAACTTCCATTACATCCTCGATCCTGCAGTCTAAGATCCTGCAGAGCGTCTCCAGCGTATGTGTAGAGACATATGTATTCTTTTTCAGACGGCTCATCTGACCGGAGCTTAAGCCAAACTCCTTGATCAGCCGGTACTGACTGATCTTTCTCTTTTCCATGGTCTCCCACAGGCGATTGTAACTTACCATTTTCTCCTCCGCACACGGCAATCCAGCACACGTTTCAGCCGAACAGATACAGGCCGAACAAACACTTTTCCTGATATCATCTATATACCATACATTGACACTATTTGTATATTGTCCATAATTGGACTATATATTTACCACACTTGGACAAGGTGGCATTATCAAAACGGCCGGCCAGCCATTCCTGACTGACCGGCAACCATACTCACTGATCACACAATTGCAGGCACCGCACCTGCCGCTTTTTCATTTTCCCTGTTATCTTAATTGCCCGCGCACCGGCAGCCAGGCTCACCTTCCGTCCGGCTCTCCTTTTCGGCTTCCTTCTCCATCTGAAGCACCTGACATTCCAGCTGCAGTTTCTCCCGGTTCCAGCGGTAGATCGTCGACTGCTCCGCCGAACAGTTCCGCTCTCCTCTCACCGTCTCGATGATCGCCTCCCGCGCATAGTGCTTATGCGGGAGCATAATATCAGGAAGATGCAGGTGGATGCGTCCGCATATCTTGCATTTGTACCGGCGCAGAACAAACATCTGTACCGTCCCGTCGGACAGAATCAGCTTTCTTCTTTTACTGTCCCGGACCGTCATAGCTCCACCACAATGCGGGCATTCCGGAGCGCTCGATGGAATAATATAATACATTCCATTACGCTCAATTTTCGTGTACTTGTTTGATACGATCATATGTATTCCTCCTCCATTCGTTGTCTGTCAGGATCCCATCGCCTTTCGATTTGATCAAAAACCCGTATCCCGGTCTCATGGGGTGTTGAACCCGGAACAGCGCCCGCAAACTTATTGATCATGTCATAAGATCCCGTTATCCCGCCTCACGAAAAGCCGCTGCCCGACGTCGTTTTCCGCATATATCCGACGCCGGTTCCCGCCCTTCCCGACAGGATCCGTTTTCCCTTAACATGTTCTATTAATATAAACGTAAGAAAATCGAAAATGTGACAGGAAAAATGAAAAAAGTTGAATTTTTTTGACCAGGAAGAGATTTTTGCTTACGGGGTTGCATTTTGCAAAAAACGGTGTATGCCCTTACACATCCAATTCTCAGTCATCCAGTTCCTCCTCAACTGCGAAATCTGCTTTCGCAAATACAGGAACTCCAAATTACCATTTCACATTCCGAACTTCCACAAATTCGTTCTCATCCACTCCGATTCTTCTCCATTCCTCAACGGCAGGTACCTGTGTCTCCAATCCCTGCAATGCTGCTGCCAGCGCACATGATCTCGTACGCATCAGGATTTTTTCTCGTACGCAGCTTTCCGCATCGTCAATGCAAGGTGCCGTCTCATCTATAAGCTGCATGAGTTTCATGTTTAAAAACGGAAGCGCACTTTTCTTAAGATAATCCTTTCTCCTAAGTGAACAGAATAAATCAATCAGGTTCATTTCTTTTTCCCCTGACACGTCCATAAGTCGATACCCAAATATATTTTCAATTTTTTCTACACACGTCATCATATACGGATCTTTCTTAAGCTCATCCCTGCTGTGCCGCAATATATAAATCATATTTTCAATAAGGCTAATACCTATTGCACCGCATTTCCAAAGATCCTGCTCAAGTTTGTCTTCCGCATATTCATGCTCTCCCCACAAACCACCTGTCAAAATTCTCAGAGGTATCATATTTTCATAGTCTGTAGCAACCAGCTCCAGGAATTTTTCAATTTCCTTTTTTATTTCTTCTGAAGGCATTGGCTCATGATGATAATAAATGCTTGCAAGGATTACAAGTGTTACCTTTACATATCCCCTGATTTCTTCCTCGTCCTCAAATCGTCTTTTTTCCTTTTTGATCACTTTGTCCATACTTTGGATCAATTTTAAAAACCATTTTGAGGCATTATCCCATGTGAAATCTACAACATCCGCAATATCAAGCATTCTGTTCACATCCTGGGCATGAGGGAACATTCCTGTCTTCCCCTGCAATGTCAGGCTGGCAAATACATTTTCTGCAATCTTTTCCGCATATTTCTTATCCTTTGTCAGCGTATAAAGGACTGAGTATTCTGCATCATCTTCCAATTGCTTTAAAAGTCTCCGCATATCCTTTTCATCGATTTCTATCTGATAGCACAATACAAATTGAAAATTTACTGCCGATCTTTTCCGGTCCGGATCTGAAGACTGCAGCTCCTGTTCAATCCGATACATCAACTTTTTGTAGGTATCTCTCTTCAGTTTTAATTTTTGATCCGGCACTCTGCAGAACTGGCACGGATTCACATAACCAGAGAATTTATCCTGCGCAATTGGAAACTGAAGAAATTTTTCAAAGCAGGCGCTCTGTTTCTTTTTTCCGCATGCATTGACCACTGCGTTCATCAGTTCTTTCAGTTTTCGGAACTTATGATATTCCCCGTTTATACATATTTCAAGCAACACATCTATAGTTTTATCCAGCATCGCTTCTGAACATTTACAGACATACCTTGCAAGAAGCATCGGTAAAACCACCGCCGCCTGATCAAAAATATTTTTCCGTAATATTTTATTCGCATTTGATGCCTCATGAGCAATTGCCTGAAGCAGATTTATGTAAGTCTGTACCTCCTCATCTGCTTCCTCTGCAGTAAAACCTGCAAGTAATTTTCTACTGCTGAGAAGATCTACGGTTTCTTCCTTTCCAGCAAGTAAGGTCTGTACCATTGCCCAATATGGATAATACAATCCCAGACGTTTCACGGATCCATCCAGTCCATCACGCATTGTCACATTTCCTATGCAAAATGCATGTCCAGTCTTTTCTAAAAATCTCCAATACTCCAGCGCAGTGAGAACACTGTTCTGATTGCTGCCAAAATGCGTCGTATATGTTTGCGTCAGATTAAAACTGTAATATAATTCTTCTTCCTTTATAGTTTTGAATTCTTCTTTCATCTGCGAAGTATAATATTTGTTCGTTTCTCCCCAGGAAATATCTGCTTGATTTGTACTTTGCTCAATTTTTTCTTTTGTACTATCCCAACGCTTGCTTTGTCGGACATAATTTACTAACGATACATTGGATTCCTCCATAGAAACCAAAAATGCATTTTTTGCGTCTCTCATAAGCGGACGTCTGATCATCCTTAAATTAGCAGTCAAAAGTTTATCCGCTTCTTCGCTCATCCCCGCAGCAGCCAGTAAATATGCTTTTATCAGCGGCCAGTAAACATCACCTGCAGCAATCTCCCAATCAGCCAGTTCCGCTCTCAGATTGGGGCCATTAAACCGGAATAAAGCGATTCTGCAGCACTCCGCTTTATAAAATTGTCTCTGAACATAATCCAGCGGGCCATCAGGAATCGTTCTCTGATATTTTTCTGTCTTTTCCCAGCACCCATTTTCTCTGTATGTCCGCATCAGGTGCAGACGAATTTCCTGTTTTTTTATCTCTTCCGCCGCATCAGTTGTATCTGATTCTATAATGCTCTGAAATTTCTCTGCATCATTCAGTAAAATCGGGCGGTCCACAATGTCACATAGTTTTACATATTCAAAAATATAATCGATCTGATCTTTCCATGGAATCTGGTCAAACCCCATCCACTGATTCATGCAGCCTAAAAGCATAGATGCCTGTGCCTTTTTGTCACTCGGAAGAAAGACCCATCCAGGATAACTTTCACGGATTTTTCTCAGTTTTTCTGTCCTCTCCTGATAATTTGGCGAAGAGGAATTTCTATCCAAATCCTCAATAATCCATCTCTCTTTTTCTTCATTCTTCCATACATATTCTCTCAAGTAATCAAAGAAGTGGGCTAAACGCTCAGATATATCACAGTCCGGCCAGATTTCTTCCAGATCGACTGCAATAATGTTCCGCTCTATAAATAAAGTTCTCTGCGCTTCCGGGAGATGTGAAACTGTAATCATATAAAGCTTTTGGGCACTGCTTTTTGACAGATGATCCCTGATCCAACCGGTCCACTTAATAAAATTAGGATCTTCTCCGGAAAAGCCGATCATGCAGAACACATTTTCTAGAAATGCCTGCTGGACTGTATTCACCATCGGAGCAAATTTTTCCGGATATGTACGGTAATCTTCTTCTGTTATGATAAACGGTCTGCTTGAGGGAAAAGAGCCATGAAGTTTTACAATTCTTGACGCATCATTACTTCCTGCAAGATCTTCCTTACATACAACCACATTATATCTGCGTTTTGTAATCTGATCCGCTGTCCGCTCCAAAAGCGTATCATAATTTGTGGTAAAGACATCTCTCCACGGGAGTTCCATCAGCTTTCTGAAAAGTTCGGATGGGATATAGTCCTCGTCCGGCACTGCCTGATGTAAGATTTCCTCAAGAACCGGGCGTCCCATTAATCGCTCGACCTGCTCCGCCAATCCCAGAGAACTCGCATACATTTTCCCCGGTCCGGCACCATCTTCATAAAGTTTATCATAAAACAGATCCGATAATTTTTTCCAGTCCAGGAACTCCCGGTTCGTGCTATATTTCTTATCCGCATTACGGCTAAAGCCTGCTCCGACCATGACAGCCGCATGTTTAGCAACTAAGGCCTGAGCGATTTGGGTAATATGAGTATTTGATCCAGGCATACATTGATTCCCTCCGGTTTTCATTATGCATGTGTTCTTGCTTTTCTATTGTTTTAAAGCATCCATGTTATTCTTCTTCAAAATTCATGATCAGGTTCTCTATTTTCTTATTTAATTTATAAAACCACCGACCTTTTTTAAATTCTTCCTCTGTCATTTCATAACTTGGTGTTTTTTTTCTGCCCGTGGATTCGCAAAAGTTTTTCCACTCATTAAGTAATTCCGTCCTACATGTTTTCTCCTGTTCCACGCTCTCGTCCTCCACTGATGTTACATTTTTCATACGATACCATCCTTTTCTTCTGCTGTCACTTATAATCTTTTTCTCATCATTTTTTAATCCAGTTAATATTACGCTTAAATAATTTCTATTACTCAAGAATTTAACATTTTTCTTTTCCACCTCAATTCTAATTTCCTCGATTGAATGCCATTTACCATCATCAAGGACTGAACAGATAATTTCAGTCATATCGTGTCTTATACTACTCATTAGATTTTTCCTCTTCTATCAGCTCGTCACTCTCACACTCCAAAGCTTTCGCTAACCGCATTAGTTGGTTCACCGTTCCCGATATTACATTTCGCTCTATATTTTGTATTGTTGTTCTCGAAAATCCCGTTAATTCACCAAGTTTCTCTTGCGTATATCCCATTGATAGTCTCTTTTCCATAACGGATTGGCCTTTGATCCTGTATTTATTTGTCCCCTTTTCTTCTCTCAATTCATCCCGTCTCCTTCTTCGAGTTAAATTAACTTAAATATACTATATTTTAATTTCTTTGTCAGCATTAGATCATGAGCAATTGAACTTAAATTTTTTCATTTGAAATTGCCGACATTTACTGTCCCTGGGATGTAATCAACCATGTTGACAAGCTCTGCGCGGAACCGGGTGCAAGGCCACAGTCCTATTGGTTAAACACCAGCGGCAATGAACTTGTAAAGTGTTTCATTGACAAGGACAATAAGACAACCCGTGATGAGATCGAGCGTCTGATCGCCGGAGAAACGATTGAAAAAAACATCCGGCTTGAACTCACCTACGCTGAGCATGAGGATAGCCGGGAAGAGATTCTTAACTTATGGGGTTGCATTTTGTAAAAAACGGTGTAAAGTAATTATTGAGAAGCTGAGCAAATAAAATATAGAATTTTCAAAGAAACTAAAGGGGGATATTCTATGAATAAGCTGAAAAAATACGGAGTTCTTCTCCTCTCATGTCTGACCTTGGCCACTGCTCCTGCCACAGTTCTTCCATCCAACACGCTCATCGCGGAAGCACACTCTGGAAGGACCGATGCAAACGGCGGTCATCATGACTACAAAAATAAGAGTGGCCTCGGAAGTTACCACTATCACTGCGGCGGACACCCGGCTCACCTTCACCCAAACGGTGTATGCCCTTACGCGTCCAACCCCCAGTCATCCAGTTCCTCTTCAACTGCGAAATCCACTTCCGCAAATACAGGAACCACTATCACTTACGACCTGATGACTTCCTACTCAAAAGTTTTCGACGCAGACTATTACTATCAGACATATCCGGATCTCCAGACCGCGATCGGGAGCAATTCCCTCGACCTCTTCACACATTTTTACACTTCCGGAATGTCCGAAGGCCGGAAAGGATGCGCAGATTTTGATGTCAACGTGTACAAAGAAAACAATTCCGATCTCCAGGCAGCGTTTGGAAGCGATCTGAAGAAATATTACGATCATTATATTTCCACTGGGTGGGCGGAAAATAGGGTACACTAAGTTTTTTGTTAGTCCTATCCAACTATATTAGGACAATGTTCAATTAAAAAAAGTGCTAAGTCATGAGTTAAAATTTATGACTTAGCACTTCTTATTTTTCTTTTTATCTTTGGGAAAAAGAAAGATTTCTCACACCTTTCAATTATCCAAAAAGGAGCTTCCGCTCCAACTCCGCTCTAAAACGGAAAATTCAAAGCGTCCGCTCCCTTTCTGATCTTCATTACATCATCTGAATTGTTTTCCTTACTCCACCGTCACACTCTTCGCCAGATTCCTAGGCTTATCCACATCCAGTCCCTTTGCGACAGATACATAATATCCCAGCAGCTGCAGCGGGATCACCGCCAAACTCGCCGCGAATAACGGCTCTGTCTTCGGAATATAGATCACGAAATCAGCGCTGTCCTCGATGCTGTAGTTTCCATACGTCGTGAGCGCCATCAGGTACGCCCCGCGGCTCTTGCACTCGACCATGTTGCTGACCGTTTTCTCATAGAGATTCTGCTGCGTCAGAACGCCGATCACAAGCGTTCCCGGCTCGATCAGGCTGATCGTCCCGTGTTTCAGCTCCCCGGCCGCATACGCCTCAGAGTGGATGTAACTGATCTCCTTCATCTTTAAGCTGCCTTCCATGCTGACCGCATAGTCAAGCCCGCGCCCGATAAAGAACATATCCTGCGCATTCATCTGCTTTGCGGCAAACCACTGGATCCGCTCCTTGTCCTCGAGAAGCTTTTCGATCTTCTCCGGGATCGTCTGCAGCTCCGCAAGAAGCTCCGCCGTCCGGTCCTCATCGATCACACCGCGGACACGCGCAAACTCTGTTGCAAGAAGATACGAGGCGATCAGCTGTGTGCTGTACGCCTTCGTCGTCGCAACCGCGATCTCCGGACCTGCAAGTGTATAGAAGACATGATCCGCCTCACGCGCGATCGTGGAACCGACCACGTTGACGATCGCCAACGTCTTCACACCATGTGCCTTCGCCTCACGCAGCGCCGCAAGACTGTCCGCCGTCTCCCCGGACTGGCTCACGATGATCACCAGGGAATTCGGTGCAAACAAGAGTCTCCGATACCGGAATTCCGAAGCGAGCTCCACACGGACCGGGATCTGCGCCAGTTCCTCGATCACATACTGTGCCGCAACGCCGACATGGTAAGCCGATCCGCACGCCACGATATAGATCTGTCCAAGCTTTGCGATCTCCTCCTCTGAAAGCCCGACTCCGCTCAAGTCGATCTTCCCGTCCTTCACAACAGAATTGATCGTATCACGGATCGCCTTCGGCTGCTCATGGATCTCCTTGATCATAAAGTGCTCATAGCCGGCTTTCTCTGCCGCCTCGGCATCCCACTGGATCTCCACCAGATCTTTTTCGATCTCGTCCCCGTCAAGGTTATAGAAGGTCACTTTCCCCTTCTGAAGACGGCACATCTCCATATTTCCGATATAATAAACACTTCTCGTATACTTTAAGATTGCCGGAACATCCGAAGCGACAAACGACTCGCCATCCGCCACGCCGATGATCATCGGGCTGTCCTTTCTCGCCGCGTAGATCTCCTCCGGATAATCCTTGAACATGACCGCCAGCGCGTAGGAACCGCGGATCCGCACCATCGCGTGGTTGATCGCATCCACCGGAGTATGCTCATATTTCTTATAATAGTAGTCGATCAGTTTGATCGCAACCTCTGTATCCGTATCGGAATAAAACGTATATCCCTTATTCTGAAGCTTTTCCCGGAGTTCCTGGTAATTCTCGATAATTCCATTATGAACGCCGACGACGTTCCGGTCATCGCTGCAATGCGGGTGCGCATTCAGCTCACTCGGCTCCCCGTGCGTCGCCCAGCGCGTATGACCGATCCCGCAGGTTCCCTGCATCGCCATTCCATCATTTGTCTTCTCTGCGAGAACGCGGAGACGGCCTTTCGCCTTGACGATCTCCACATCCTTCTCCCCGTCGCGGACCGCAATTCCCGCCGAGTCATATCCGCGGTACTCTAACTTTGCAAGTCCCTCAAGCAAAATCGGGGCCGCCTGTCTATGTCCTGTAAATCCAACAATTCCACACATATGTAAATCTTCCTGTCTTTCAAATTTTTATTTCCTGTCCGACGACAGTTATCCCGATTATATCATTTTCCGGCGGTCCATACAATAGCGTCTTCGATGCAAAAGCCCGCAATGAAGAAAAGGAAGAAAAGGAAGCTCCTAAACAACAGAGCCGGTCCCTCACCCGGAACCGGCTCTGTATTGCAAACTTTTCTACCTGCTCTGGCAGGAGATTCCCCTTCCATTTACAGCATCTTCTCACACATCTCCAACGCCGATGCGATCACCGCATCCATATCATAATACTTATACTCACCTAAACGGCCACCGAATACGACCTTCTGCTCGCCCTCTGCGAGCTTTTTGTACTCCGCATAGAGATTTCCATTCTTCTCATCATTGACCGGGTAATACGGCTCATCTCCGGGCTTCCATTCGGAGCTGTACTCACGGCTGATCACCGTCTTCGGGATCTCGTTTCCTTCATCATCTTTTCCAAACTCAAACCACTTGTGCTCAATGATACGCGTCCACGGAGTATCCGCATCCGTATAGTTCACAGCCGCATTGCCCTGGAAATTCGGTTTATCAAGAAGCTCAGTCTCAAAGCGGACGGAACGGTATTCCAATGCGCCAAGCTTAAAGTCAAAATACGCATCGATCGCGCCCGTGTAGATCACCTTCTCTGCCATCGCGTCATACGCTTCCTTCTCTGCCAGATAATCCACACCAAGCTTTACCTCAATCCCGTCAAGCATGTTCGCGACCATCTTCGTATATCCGCCCATCGGGATTCCCTGATATAACGCATTAAAATAGTTATTATCAAACGTCAGACGCACCGGAAGTCGCTTAATGATAAACGACGGAAGCTCCGAACACGGTCTTCCCCACTGCTTCTCGGTATAGCCCTTTACAAGCTTTTCATAAATATCAGTTCCAACAAGGCTGATCGCCTGCTCCTCGAGATTCTTCGGCTCCGTGATCCCGGCCGCTTTCTTCTGCTCCTCAATCTTTGCAGCCGCTTCCTCCGGCGTTACAACGCCCCACATCTTGTTGAACGTGTACATGTTAAATGGCAACGAGTACAACTCCCCATGATAATTTGCTACCGGAGAATTTGTAAAACGATTGAATTCTGCAAACTGATTCACATACTCCCAGACCTTGCGGTTATTGGTATGGAAAATATGTGCGCCATATTTATGTACATGGATCTTCTCGATATCCTCCGTATAAACATTTCCCGCAATATTCGGCCGCTTATCGATCACTAAAACAGATTTTCCATGTTTCTTCGCCTCATGTGCAAATACTGCACCGTAAAGACCAGCGCCTACTACTAAATAATCGTACATTGTATTTTTCTCCTTCCAAAATATTTGATTCGTGTATACATACTTCATAACCTAAGCCTTATCGTCTCAGCTCGTAATATGAAACACCCTAGGATCATAGGAATCAGAATCAACAACAGATACTCTGCAATTGAACCATCTCAGCTTCCGGTTCATACTGTCCTGTAATGACTGCATGATCATCTTTTTGCTGCGCGTTTTGCTTCCAAAATCTCCTTCCAGAAACAAGATTACATATTTCTTTTTTGAGTCATCCGAAAACGATTCAGATGACAAAAACTGGATAAACTTGTCAAATTCACTCAGACAATCTTTTTTATCCCCGAATGACTTTGCTCCGATTATGGAAGCTATTGTCATAGCTACTTTCTGTGTTACTTCAATATCCAGGCTATCTCTTCCTGTAAGATCAAGAGTTGTACTGGCTGTTTCCTTTTTCTTGTTATCCGGTGCAATTCTCCATCTGCAATTACCCTCATCGCCTCTGCAGTTTTTCACCTCTATAAATGCAATCTGATTCGGACTTACAGAAACAAAATCGATACCCTTTGATCCTGGAAATCTATTGAAATAATCTCGATAAAATAACGTATCATCAAACTTGATCACTATGCTTTTTTCGGGAAAACCAAATTTCAATCCGCTTTCTTCTTTAATTACCATAAATAATCCTCTGTTCTCTGTCGTACATCGCATCAAACTCCTGCATAATCGCATTATGCGCAAGGTCTGAAGCCGAATGAGTCATCTCATAGTGGACATCATGTGTCTTTTCGTCTCTGTATAAAGATAAAAAGCGTACATCCAGCTTCGAGGGGTTCAATTCCGGATAAGAGGCAACCATATTAAATTCCTGCTGAATAAAATAATCGTGTGTTGATACAAAAACCTGTACCCCCATCTGAGCCAGAGCAACCAATGCCTGTACGATCGGGCGGATCATTTTCGGATTCATATTTGTCTCCGGCTCGTCCCAGAATAAGATCGTATTCCTGTTCAGACTCCCCGACAGAATCATATAGATGATCATCGATAATTTTCTGTACCCATCAGAAAGCAATCCCATCTCAAATTCGCCTTCACCTTTTATTTTAAAATAAAACTTTTTATCTCTCTGCACGATATTACCTTTCATAATATCTTCCAGACTGCTTAAAATCTGATTCTGCTCGTTTGTATTTGGTCCCTTGGAAAGAGGACGATCCAAAAGTTTTGCAAGATCGTAATACATTTCCTCAAAGTCAATATGATACTCCTCATATAGTGTCACGAAATGTTCCACCGTAGAGATCATTTCTTTTGTTGGAATGTAAATCGCTTCATATTTCTCCGCAGATTTGCTTTTTATAATATTGATATCTGCATGATTCGCCTGTCCACGGCTAAATCCAGCCGAGACTTTCTGTTTTTTATCAAGATCCACCGAAAAATCTGTTCTCTTGTTTCCTCTTTTTCGACTCACCAAACGCCCCAGTTTCATTTCATCCGGCCGAAAAACTCCCTGCATTTTTTTCACAAAATACTGCTCTTCCATCTCTTTTGTCAAATTTTCACGATTTACTTCATTTAAAGGTTTAATAAGAGAATACATCGCCTTCAGTAATGTTGTCTTTCCGGTACTGTTCTCTCCGCAGATAACATTAATATTATCCGACCAATCCAATTGTAAGTTTTCAAAAGCCATGAAATTACTCAAAGTCAGCTTTTTTATTTTCATATGCGCCCGTCACCTCCTACAGCAGCATCACATCTTTTTGATCCATTATGAGACAAAAGCAGACCGTATAAGCTTTCGTATGGTCTGCTTTGTGATTTAATATTTTTATCCTAATTCATCATCATTCTTCAGCCTGTATAACAATCTTCGGATTATAGGATCTCATCTACCTCTTCCTACGAATATACTGTACTATATTTTATCATAGGGGAATGTTGATTGCAAGAATAGGAATTCCTCACTCCCCCACAAAATACCTCCCATTCCTCTTCCGATCAAACAACGCATAATACTGCACTGTCCGGTACCTCTCGATCCATTCCCTGTAACTATTCTCCGCCCAAAGATCATACCAGTCCCCATCCGCGGTCATATATCCGGCGAAATTAAACACCGGGATCTGCTCTCTCTGGTTCATCCGGTAACGGTCATACGCAGACAGCTCCAGCCCCGCATACTTCCGGACCAGCGTCCCGAGATAATTCGTGCTGATCACATCTTCTCCCCGGGAATTCTTCATCGAATAATCCTCCGGGATCTCATAATTGCTCCAGATAAAATACGGCACCGTATAGATCTTCTCCGTCATCGTAAGATCCGTATCCGTGTCCTCTCTCCCGGCTTCCCTGAGCGCATTCTCAAAGTCCCCATTCAGCGCCGGCTGATGATCCCCGAAGAAGCAGATAAGTACCGGCTGGTCCACCTGCTCAAAATAGGAGATCAGATACGAGAGCGCCTGATCCGACTTCGCGATCAACGACTCATACATCTGAAGATCCGAATACCCACTGTATTCCCCATCGACATCAACGATCTCCTCCGGCTTCAGCTCCCCGATCCCGTCATATCCGCCATGATTCTGCATCGTGACATTGAAAATAAAAGTCGGTTCCGTCTGTGCCTCATAGACCTCGATCAGCTTCTGATAATCCCCAAGATCAGACACCCGGTTCCAGACCGTCCGCTCACTGTCCTCAAACGAGCTGATCGATAAAAATTCATCAAATCCGAGCTTCGGATACACAACACTTCTTCGCCAGTTCTCCGGATTTTCCGGATGCATCGCGATCGTGTGGTAGCCCTGTTCATTTAAGATCGAGACCATGGACGGCACATTCGTGAAATCAAAGCTGGAATACGGATTGATCCCGTTTGTGTAGGTCATTGAATCCCCCGTCAGATATTCGAACTCCGTCGTGGACGTTCCGCCGCCGCGGGTCGAAACATAATCCCATCCATACTCGATCGTATGCGGATCATCCTTCAGCGAATGGAAAAACGCAAGATCATCCTCCGTACATGCGAGCGGTCCCAGAACACTCAGATCACTGAACGACTCATTCATGATCGTAATGATCATCGGCTGTTCACCGGTGTCCTTCTTCTCCGTTTCCGTAGGAGCTTCCACCGCCCCGTACTCATCAAAAATCTGTTCCGCACTCTGCTCCGTGTATCCATCCGGCTTACTGATCTTCATCCTCTGCCAGAACGAGATAAACGCCGGAGCAAAACCGGTCGCCTGATATGTATTCGCCTGCCACCAGAAATCAACGCCGATATTGTAGGTATCCGGGAAATCATAGCTGCCGATCCAGAAAAACAACGCCGCAGCTGCCCCGATCGCTCCGCAGCCCTTTATCAGGATCCGTTTCTTTCCCGTTCTCTTCTGAAAAATTTCCATCTTTCCAAGCGCCCACATACAGGTAAACAGAAAATACAGGATCAGAAACGTAAACGCCAGCTCCTCCGCGACCTCAAACGTATACTGTCCTGCGACCGACATGGCCGTCCGCAGTGCAAAAATATCTGTTGCGAGGAACGGCTGCCCGCGGAACTTCAGGAGATAATAATTGAGCGCACCGACAAGCCACGCAAAGATATATAACGCTTGGAGCCCGAGCATCCCTTTCTGCATCAGGCACACAAACAGTACTTCCAGGATCAGATAGATCAGGACATTCAGCTCCCCATTTAAAAGGCTGATCCCCGTCACCGACGGGTTCCAACAGAGTTCCTCGAGGAAAAACGCAAGAAACGGAGTGATCGCCAGAAAGATCCAGTAGAGCGCTCTCGCACACTCCGGAAACCGCCGGAGCACGTCCGTTCCATAAATCCAGATTGCAGTCGCCGCAAGGATCATAAGATCTGCCATCCCCGTACTCACCGGCGGAAACTGGTTTGCGATCTTCGTGACGCCGATCACATCACGCGAAAGATTCACATAATAAAACGCCAGGATCCCCATGCCGACCGCCATCTTGATCGACATGGAATAAACTTGGTTCCGTTTCTCCGGTATACAGATAAAAATCCATAACATCCGGCTGCACTGCGCCGCGATCAGCGCGTACGTCAGGATTAGCCATATCGACAGGTAGTGGATGTGGAATACTACCTTGATCGCGAATTCACAGCATAGCGCTGCAAATAGTGAACAGCCTAGGTATAGTTTCTCTTTCCGGTTCTTTTCCTGCTCCTGTTTCTTTCCGGTTCCTATAAAATATACAATGATCGCCGCTGCGATCCAGATTATTGCTTCCACTCCTTTGTATTTCCATCCTATTCTTAATTCTAACGCATCTTTTCCTACATTTTCTCACACAGACCATAAATAGCTTACCATTTATTTTATGTAGGTAATCAAGCGCAATGTAATTATACTTGAATCAGCTCCATGATTCTATATTTGCCACATTTTTACACCTGATTTTTTCAAGTTTTGCCGCAAATAATCTCTCTGCTCCCATCCACAAATTCAAAGTAGTCATCTTTCCACAAGACGCAGCAATTATAACCCGTACTTCTGTACTTGATCCCGTCAATTCCAATTCTCTTACAGCATGAAGCCACAAAATTCGGGAGCAGATAATTTTTCACAATTTTTCCGATCTCATTTTCTACTGTAAAACGCATATGCTCCATAAAGCGGTTTGTGCCCTTGATTTCTCCAGATAAATCTATCATCTTTGCATGTTTTACCGGTCTCAATCCAACTACCTGAATATACAATTTCTTTCCGCCGCTATGTTTTCTTATTTCCGTCAGAGCTCCTTCTTTTGTCTCCGCAACATAATAACAGCTCTTCCCAATCGCATTATATCGTCCGTGAGAAGAAACATTTGTTGGTGCTTTCAGCATTTCCTGATCCAGGAACGGTGGTTTTCCCTCTTCAATCGGTCTGGCGTGAAAATATGTATCATGATCAAAATCAATAAAACTTTTCCACCCCTGAATAATCCCAAATATTTTTTTCCCTGTCGGATGCTCCATTGCAAATGTCACATCTTCATATAACTGACTTTCAAAAGAAAGCAGCTCGTCAAGAGAAATATTCGCAAAAAGAGTCTGAGAACTTTCAGCAATTGTAACTTGATCCGCAGTCAGTGCATATTCCGGAAAATCTTTATGATAGAATTCCTTCTTTTTCGGATCAAACATGATTTTTTCTGTCTGCGTCAGCTTCGCGGCGGTCGTCTTTGTCAAAGACTTTAGTACACGTTTGCTGCCCCAGGGCAATTTCAGTTTTTCATACTCAGGAATCACTCTGACAATGGCGAAATTCTGTGCCGCAATACTGCGCTCTGCAACGTTCGTCATCGCAAGTGCCTGATCCCATTGTGATGTCAAACTTCCTACATAATCTGAAACTACAGACGTTTTACCACTAAGCGCCGAAAGATTTCTTTCGAGCTGTGATTGAAACCTTAATAGTTCCGGAGTTTTCGTTGCCGCTTCAATTACAGAAAGAATGCCGGAGTTGAAAAGCTGCATGTCATGATATGGCTGCATCGCAGTTGCCACATTTTCTAATGCCCCGCCCATAACATTCATATAACTCTCTGTCCCCAGCGGACGAACCACGCTGGCAATTGATGTTGCTGCCGCAGTCAGTGCTTGATCTGCATGGAAAATATTATGGAAAGGTTCTATCGTCGATCTAAGCGGTTCTATCGCCTTTGCAATTGCTCCGCAACTCTGATCAAATGTCGATAATGCAGCTGTCGCTGCCTGAATTGCCGATGGATTTGCCATCTGATTGAACAGAGCATCTTGTTTTGTCATCCTTTGTGCCACCTGATCACATACTGTTTTTGCTGAATGAATATCAGATTTTTCTTTTTCCAGTTCTTCTTTTTTCATTTGTATGCTCCCGTATTTTCACCGTGTTTTCAATCAAATTATATCTATATACTATAATGAAACTCCATGTGTAGTGAATTTCTATCTTCTATCGACGGAATGGAGTAAAAATCTATTTCCTATCATCATTATGGACTATAAAATAGCCAGTGAAAAGTCACCCAGAAATTAAACACTTACATATAAAGTGTCCCAATTATCGTTTCCGATCTTTTGTGTTTCCTGCTTATCCTTTTTTCCTGAAAATAATCAATTTACTCGCCACATAATTTAAAATTACAACAAGCACATTTGAAGCGATCTTAATCAGAAGATCATTCATCCCCATGCAATCCACAAATACATACATGATCAGCAGATCGCATGCCCCGGTAAATAATCTGCATGATACGAATGACACAAATTCCTGCATCATGGCACGCAGCTGAAGATTTTTGCTCTCAAACACCCACCACTTATTCGTAATATACGCAAACAGTACCGATATGACCCATGCGATACAGGTACTCGCTACAACAGATAAATGCAGCGGATGCGCACAAAGATAGTATGTAATAATATTGACAGCAGTTGTACAAACTCCAAAAAATAGATATAAAATTGGCTGCTGATATTTTTTGAATAACTGCATTATCATTTCTTTGTATCTCCGTCTGTATCTTTCTTTTCCTCTGTCCGTTCACTGATAATATATCTCGGACGATGCTTTACTTCCATATAAATTTTTCCGATATACTCGCCAAGAACACCAAGACAGACCAGCTGGACCCCTCCGAGGAGACAGATAATACAGACCATGCTGGACCATCCGGCGACCGCATTGCCCATGAGCCGCATGACGATCGACCAGATCGCCCCGAGAAAGCTCAATCCCGCAATCACGGTTCCAAGCGCCGTGATAATCCGAATCGGCTTTACGCTGAGACTTGTTATTCCATCGAAAGCAAGTGCCAGCATTTTAGAAAGCGGATAATGGCTCTTCCCTGCGATTCGTTCATGCCTCTCATAATACACGCTGGTGCTCTTAAAGCCGACAAGTGGGAACATTCCGCGCAGGAACAGGTTGACTTCCTTGAAATTTGCAAATTCTTTCAGAACACGGCTTGAAACCAGTCGATAATCTGCATGATTATAGACAACCTCTGTTCCCATCCAGTTTAAAAGCTTATAGAAGCCTTCTGCTGTAAAACGCTTAAAAAACGGATCCGTATCACGCCTACTTCTGACACCGTATACGATTTCGCATCCCTGATGGTACTGCTCGACCATCTCATCCATGGCATTGATATCGTCCTGGCCATCACAGTCGATAGAAATCGTAATATCACATTTATCTTTTGCTTCCATCAGTCCCGCCAGAACCGCATTTTGATGTCCGCGATTGCGGCTCTGGGAAATTCCGATGAAATGCTCATCCTGCTTCGCCAGGTTGCAAATGATCTCCCATGTTTTGTCTTTGCTTCCGTCATTGACAAATAAGATTCGGCTGCTGTCGGAAATCTTATTTGTGCGGATCAATGATGTTAACTTATCCAAAAACATTTTTGATGTGATTGGAAGAACAGTTTCTTCGTTATAGCATGGAATGACAATATACAACTCTATTTCTTTCATCTTATATTTCCTCGCTACTCATAACATTTAATATATTACCAAATATAATGTATCATTTATAAGAATCGTCTGTTCCTCTACATTCAGACAATTCCAATCTTTTCCCGCAAAATACTTCTCATATATTTCATCTGACATGTCTTTTCTTTCTAAATTTTTATTCAACGTGTATCCAATTAGTCTATAATTCGAGTAATAAGTCGACATAATTCTTGCTCCTAATTCCCAATTCTTATATCGCGAATTCGGCTGATAATATGTGGGATTTAAATCCCCCCTAGCTGCCACCTTAGTTATGGTATTTCCTGTTTCGTTTTCATATTCTAAAATACGTTCACCAATCTGCTTTGCTTCCATGATATCTATTGCATTCATAGACTGTTCATTTGCAGCCATATCTTGCATCACCAAGCAATTGATTCCAATTAAAAGACATAACGCTACGGCTATAACTTTACCAAAAATATTAAATATTTTTTCTATATGGCTAATGGCCAGAACAAATATCGCAGCTATTACAGACCATACTGCTATATTACTCCGTGGAGATAATAGCTGATTACTCTCTAACATATGGGGAGCAAATCCCAGTAAATAGCAACCTAAAATTAACAATATTAAAAATAACTTTTTTTCTAGATTAGCTTTTCGTAATTCCAATACTATAATATATAGTAATAATATTCCCAATACCGGCATCACATATGGCATCAAAATGCCATCAGCATTTTTCCAAAATGACACCTGATAATCTAACACACCTTTTATATTACATAATATTTTAGAAATTTTAAAAGTTGCTCCTCTTCCAGAATCTGCTAGCATTCCAAAATGCACTAAAATTTTTACCAATACAATATTAAAAATCGATACAACGCCACCAACTCCTAACACTCCAAAACTATTGCTCCATCTCGTTTTTGGTGAATCCTTCCATTTTAAATATATTCCCAGTAATACATATACTTCAAAAATGCCTATGTAACTCTGGTAAGACCCTATCGAAATTATTAAATAAATCACACATAGCAACCACTTTTTCCATTCTTTTTCTTCACAAAGCACCACCTGTACTGCTAAACCCAATGCTAAATTTCCAGGAATAAGCACCATTGCCATTTCCGAGAACAACATCAAGTCCATGGCAAAAACATTCACAAAAGACAATGGCGTTGCAAGTATTAAAAGATAAAAACTACTTCTTTTTACTTTCATCTGTTTTGCGATTCCTACAGTTATCATTACATTCATAATGACTGAGGTAGCAATCAAAATCACCATAAAAAAACGCTGCATAATGACCTGATTTATCCCCATCTGCTCTGCAAGAAGAATCACTCCACAATTAACATATCTTCCTATCTGCATTTGCCAATATGGCCCCATATCATATACTAAATTAAACGAATCCACTGAATAATGGTCGGATATTACCATACATCCATATCCAGTCAAGAACACTACGCTGCTTATCAGAAAAGTCGCCAGAAAATCGTATTTATTTTGGGTTGTATTCCACAATTTTTTCATAAAAAGTGTTGTATTTAAACAACACAATATGATCATCAATAGCGTCACAACACAAATTAAAGTCTGGAAAAAATAGAAATTCATATATATCATCTCTCTTTATTATTTAAGGTTTAACAAGTAAAAAATCTACAACCTTGTTAATTTCAAGCTAAAAGCCATAAAGTACATATACATCTTTTTATATTTCACAGCAAAGCCGATAAGCTACTACATATTATGGTAATAACCGCTTAATAGGTTCTTTCCATACTTAGTTGATTTCACAGCAAAATTGCTCATGAAGCAGTACCTTTGCTTTCAATAATTCAAAACTATTTCTGCCATACATAATACGTTTTATTACTTTGAGTTTATTAACGCTTCCCTCTGCCAAACCATTATTATATTGCATGGCAATTCCATTTTTCACAGCAACAATATCTTGTCTTATACCATTCACATATGTTTGCAACTCAGGAATATTAAATTTTTCCAGTTTAACAGGGCATGCGGACGAAAAGTTGGACTGTGTAATGCCTGACATGTTATGAGGTACACACAAGAACAAATATCGACAGCACTTGTATTACTAAAAGCGACAGGATCCCCAGACAAAGTTGTCCAAACCTTAGGGTATCCATCTGCACCAATGCTTTATCATTGGCGTAAAAAGTATCCTGAATATTACGATGTTCCAAATCAAAAGCATTGGAGACAAGCTCCAACAGAATTGAAACATGACGTAATTAAACGTTGCCTTATTAAGGGCGAGCCTGTAAAATTAGTGGCAGAAGAAATCGGATACACACCTTCCTTGATATATAAATGGATTAGGGAGTATCGGGAGAAGGGATGTTTTCAACCCATGAAAAAAACTACTGCCAACATTAATGTAAATCCAAACGATATCACATCTGCGGAAGATATCAATGAGCTTAAAGCTCAGATGCTTGATATGCAGATGGAAATAGATATTCTTAAAGAAACAATCAATGTATTAAAAAAAGACCCCGGCATCGATCAGACAGCTCTCTCAAATCAGGAGAAGGCAGTGATAATCGATGCCCTGAAAAATAAGTATTCACTGCCGGATCTTCTAAAAAAACTAAACCTTGCAAAAAGTAGCTATTATTATCAAGAAAAAACCATTTATGCAGAGGATAAACACTCCAATCTTCACAAAAGAATCATACAACTGTTTCATGAAAATCGTGATATATTTGGTTATCGGAGAATTCATATGCTGCTTCATCGTGAGGGTATAAAAGTTTCTGAAAAAGTGGTTCGTCGTATTATGAAGCAGGAAAAACTAATTATCAGACGAAAACGCAGACAGAAATATAACTCCTATAAAGGTGAAATAACACCTGCGGTGGAGAATGTTATAGATAGAGATTTCCATGCTACAAAACCGAATCAAAAATGGCTTACTGATATCACAGAGTTTTCTATCAAAGCAGGAAAAATATATCTTTCGCCGATAATTGACTGCCTTGATGGTATGCCGGTGAGTTGGACTATAGGCACTTCTCCGAACGCAGAACTTGCCAACACCATGTTAAGGAATGCTATTGCTACACTTAAACCAAACGAAAAACCTATCGTACATTCTGACAGGGGATGCCATTATCGTTGGCCAGAATGGATACAGATAATGGAAGAAGCAAACCTTACACGATCCATGTCCAAGAAAGGTTGTTCTCCTGATAACTCTGCATGTGAGGGCTTCTTTGGTCACCTCAAAACAGAAATGTTCTATGGACATGACTGGGATGAATATAGCATTGAAGAATTTATCCAGGAGATAAATGGCTATATGGGTTGGTATTGCAAAGATAGAATTAAATCAACACTCGGAGGACTTAGTCCTCTAGATTATAGAAGGAGTATAGGCATAGCGGTCTAAAAAAATGTCCGCATGCCCACAAGCCATGCATCAAGCTTTTCTTCATGCTTTGAATATATAATTTCATAAAATTCCTTTATGGTCACATAAAGATCGGCAATCATTGGGTATGATTTTAAAACTTGTTCATATTGTTCTTGACTGATTGTTTTCACATCATCCAAACCTTTATATATTAATTGCGTTAGTGATCGGCGTTGTACGTATTCTTTTGGCTGATAATCAGAACAAGCTTCTTCTTTTTGAGAAGACACGCAACGAATTCTTTCTTTTTGAATAAACATTCTTAAAGAAGTAACTGATCCCTCATACCCTTTTTCACTGATTATTTTGTGTATACAGGGGTATGTCATACCTTCGCACCGCAACTTAATGACTTCAGTTTCATAGGGTGCCAACTTTCCTGGAATACGTGCATGGTAATGCTTGTTTTCTACAGAGTAACTGGGATTCAAATAGTTTTGAATCGTTTTAAATGTATGATGCATCTCTTTAGCGATTTGCTCAATAGGAATACCATCGCAAGCCATTTTTCTTGCGGTATTTACCTCTTCTTGTTTTTGTTGTATTGCAAGCCGGTGATTAGCCTCCCTCGCAATAACTTTATCCTCGATTTTATCTGTATCAAGTTTCAAATACTTTTGAATTGTCTTTACAGAAGAATGCAATAGCAATGCAATTTCATTTACTGTCATTCCTTCGGCTTTCTTTGTTTGTGCAAATCGAACTCTGTCAACATGATTCCGACGATTAATAAGTTTCACATATTCTGCGCTATTTGTACTGACTGCAGGTATTTCAAGTCGCGCCGGAAACTCTCTGATTATATATTTTGTCATTGCCTCCGTGAGCCCTTTTATCATGTGAAATCTGTCACTTACCTGCACTATACCGGGATGGGATTTTTCAGAAGCATTAGCATAAATCTGAGCACCATCTCTTGAAATCACTTCAATATTTGGGTATGTAGCAAGCCATGCTCTTACTTCCTCTGTATTTCTTGTCGGAATCAAATCAATTATTCTATGCGTCTCTAAATCAACCATTACCGTTCCGTAAGAAAATCTTTTTCTAATTGCAAAGTCATCCACACAAATTTTTCTCACAGACAAGTTATCAACAATCGATGGCATTTTTTTTAAGCAACACGCAGATACTGCTTTTAGATATATCGACATTACTATTTTTCAAGACTTTCGAAGCATTGATTGAACTCAGTTGGCTCGAAGTAAATAAAATATTTTTTTCTAAACGTTTGGTTCTCTTTCCATTTGCATCGACAAATGGATGCCGTTCAGAAAATGTCCGTTTGCAACACGTATCATTATCACAAAAGAACTTTCTTGTTAAAACAAGTAAAACAACCTTCTTTCCTTGTATGGGAAGATCCTGTACTTCTCTTTGATATCTAGAATGAATTCTTTTAGATTCTTTTCCACAATAGGGACAATTAGCCGTTAATATTCCACTTGATATTTCAAAAATAATTTTATCTGCTTTATTACGAAATGCATCTAATCTATAATTGCTATCCAGATCTTTGACAATAAAATCCATAACCATCCTCCGATGGTTATATTATATTAAATTCATTGCAATAAAGTCAACCAAGTCTGGAAAGAACCTATGGAGCGTTTACGGCTAAAAAGCTTATGGCACCAGGTACTTGATAATTGGTATTTTTTTACAAATATAAGTAAAAAACAAACAACTAGTAAAAATTACAAGAGCTCCTCCGATTCTCCATGAAATTTTTCTGCAATCAATTTGATATTTATATGGTATCCACAGAATAAAAAAGAAGTGCAATAAATATATTCCAAATGTACACGATGCACATTTAAATATAACTGTTTTAAATCCATCATAAAATGATCCTAAAATTTTTTTATAATCCATATATTTAAAAAATACAAATACTGCTGTAGAGTGCAAAAGACACGGTAAATTTGTATATCCTTTAAATGTACTGTTAATTTCTTGCACTCCCTCTGAAAGTATTGTAGTCCCCATGAAATGCGTAAACCAGCCCACCACTCCTATTAAGTAAATAATAACTCTTGCTTTTTTACTTAAATCAACCTGATTCAACATATAGCCAAGTAATACATATACAATATATCCACTAACTACGGGTGGAATAAGGGCAGAATTCATATTAATATGGAGCAAACTACAAACAAGCGGAATAGTAAATACAAATATGCTTCCCACAGCAATAGCATAAAATAATAATGTATGATATTCAGCCATTCTACTTATCAATGGTAATGACAAATATATTGCAAATAACGGAATGAAGAACCAATATATTGAAAAATATCTTGTATTAAAAATATTATCGATAATGTGAATTATGTCCCGGTCCATAGGAGTTTTCGTGATTTTCGCCATAAACAATCCAGCAACTATACTCCAAAACAAAAATGGAACAACGGTTTTACTGATTCTCTTTTTCAAAAATTCAATTGTGGAATAACGCTTACGATAATTCATTAAAGTTGCACCAGAAATCATAAAAAACACTGGAACTGGCCAATAGAAAAATGTTTCAATAAAATTAGCTGGTGTCCAAAGGAACCCTGTAGGATGTCCCCCAAAAATACTATTTGCATGTAAAAAGATGACACCTAAGCACGCAATGCAATTTAAAACAGAAATATATAATTTCATAGTAGATCTACTCCTATATAATCCCATCATCTTCACTTATCCAAAAGTGAATCAATCCCCGCTAAAAGGCGGGGATTTTTTCCGACTGATATTTGACTTGCCCGCAAAGTATTTTATAAGAGCTTTTAGTTAATGCAAAAATAATTTGGCAATTTTTTTCATACAATTCCTACGCGATGATCCAACTGGCAATTTATTATTTATAAATTTAATAAACTTAATCATTACTCCATCTAAGTATATTGGTTCTTCAATTCCTTCAACCCACGCGACTGTTGATGGCGCTGGTGTTGGGTTTCCAGTAGGTACATTCGAAGAGCTGTTTGCCTTTTTTTCAATCCCACATAATAGTAAATCTTCCCAAAATATAGTTTGACGAGCGTATGTCCAAAAATGCTCCGACATGTCACAATCAAAATACAACCACGGTTTTTGATATCCTGCATAATGTACTATTTTAGGATGCTTTCGAGCTTCAATATAATCTAAATAAATCTTTCTCGGCGCCATCTTAGCAACTTTAAGTCTACTAACTGTCTCACTTTGATGGTTCATCATTGTATTCCATGATGGAGCTAAATAATATGTCCTATTTTCACATAATTTATTAAGCACATCTTGATCTGGGAAAATATAATTACTAGATTCTGCCATCTTTAATATATATTCAGTACTATATGTTTTTCTAAATTCCTGGAGGTTCATAATTAATACCCCCGAGTTAAAATAAGAATACGGGTCTTTTAACTGTAAAACATTGTCAAAATATTGTTTTCTGTCCGGATCGAATTCTTTATAACACCCTGCGCTGTCAACATCCTGCACCGCAGCCACTAGATTATCTCCGATTTCAGTATCATATAAATTTGCAATATCCTCAGTCAAAATCAAGTCTGAATCCAAATAAATAACTTTATCATATTTTTTCAACACATCTGGCATCACAAGTCTAAAATATATTTCTACAGTAAAATGCGCTGGTGTAACAAGGCTCCTATCTTTAAAGTATTCCTTTACATTTATAAAACGAATGGAACTATTAGCTAATGTAAACGCCGCCTGCATCTTCTTTTGGTTGATTTCTGAAATGTTTTGATTCAAAATAATAATATCATAATTATTCCTTACGTTTCCATTAGAAATTAGTGATTGAATCGCTGTCGATACTATAGAAACATAATTATCATCAGCAGCAAAAATCACAGGAATATTATTTGTCGCAAAAGCTGGAGAAATATTCAAATCATCACTAGTCTTTTCAAAAAAAGTTTTTTGCACTTCTTTATATCTTAATTTAGGATTATGTTCTAACAAATATGTAAGATAAATCCCCCAGAGTCTTTCAGCCCAAAAGCCGCTAACACGATATTCATCAATAGAATAATCATCAAATGATTTACTTTTTCTATGCGTTTCTAATATATCAAAAAGCCAGCTGCAATATTTTTGGAAAATTTCTTTTTTTAGAATATACATATTGCAAAAATACCCTTTAGAAGAATTAAGATATTTAGTTGTCGCTTCGGCATATTCCGGATACTTTTTCTTAATAATTTCAATTATTTCATCTAAATCTTCCATTCTATGGTACGGTGAGTGGTTCTTTGCATGATCTAATACAGAATCACTATCAAGACTCTTCATATCGTTTGGAATTAATGTTATTACATCATATTTAGAGACAATATTTTCGATATTAGTTTCATCTAAGCATAACTTATTAATGTTTTCCTCAGTAATATTATCCATAACAATATTTCCGAATGGATCTTCCGGCAAACGCATGGAATTGAGCGAAAAATATCTTCGATAATGCATAAATCCATAATAATCAGCATCCACATTTTTCCAAGCCCAATATTGTGCAGTTAATTCACAATACATCGGATTAAGTGAAGAAATATTGTCTCCTACATCATCATGAAGCATATCAGGAAATCGCTTATCTGCTAACGCACTTCCTACCTGTATAGGATATATATATTTGTTTTTTAAAAGTGTACATTCTTTATGACAAGAGATGAAAATTTTAATATTACTATTAGGCATGAATTTAATTTCCTTTCTCTAATAATTTTTTTATTTTTTTAGGCCACTTTAACAATATATTGCCTACTTTCCATGTGTGTGAGTTATAAAACATATCATACGTACTACTTATCTTTTTCTCTAAATATTTATTTTCCTCTAAAAGCTTTAAATTTTCTTGTTCACGTTCACTTATAACTGATTTATTTTTTGAATTCTCTTCTATCATGATTTTTTCATTATGCTCTTTTATTTCTATTGTGTTTTTTAAATTAGAAATTAATTCTACTTGTTCATCAACTTTTTTTTGTACGTCCTGATAAGCATTTATTATCCTTTCATTTTCCTCCTGTAATGAATTTAACTCCTGCTGTAGTGAAACAATATCCTGCATCAACTTTTGATTCTGCGTCTTCTTAGATTCTTTTTCAGTGTTCAATTGATTTCTTAATTCATCTTGAGATATTGAATAATCATAAATGAGATGGTTGATTTTATTTTTAAAAATAAAGTATTCGATTTTCGTTTGCTCGTTATAAAGAATTTTATTTATATTATTCAACAAATATATAATATCTCTTGATGGTTTTTCGCTTATAACATTATATATAGGATCTAAATAATCATTGAGAATTCTAGCCTCTTCCAAAGACATTAAATTTGAGTAATTATTTTCCTTGGCAAGTACAAGAATCCTATAAATACCTTTTAATAGATCTAATACTTTCTTGTAATTCCATGTAACTGTTTTATGTCCTGTTCGATATGAATAGGTGACTCTGTTTAATGCATAGAATTCTTTTGCTCTAGTCATGCTATTCACAAAAAACACAGGATCTTCATAGTAACTTAGCTGCGGAAAGTAGAGTTTGTTTTTCTTTATAAACTCTGTTTTATATATAAATCGATGAAAACCATATTCAAATTGATAGTCTTTATATCTGACCATTCCATCTTTCTTGAACGAATATTGACTGAGATTCCCCGACCATTCTTTTATAATAGTACCCGATTTGTTTTCTTGAAATTCCCCTCCGCATATGAGCGCATTGTTGTTAATGGCTGCTATATAAAGATTTTCAAGTACAAACTTATCTGGATAATAATCATCTGGATCAATAAAACATAAATAATCTCCTTGAGCAATATCAATTGCTGCATTTCTAGCAGCGTATGCCCCCTGATTAATTTGGTTAATAATTTTTATTCGGGCATCTTTCCAGGAGTATTCATTCAATATTTCCTGACTTTTATCAATAGAGCCATCGTTTACGCAAATTACTTCAATATCCGCCAATGTTTGTGAAATAACACTATCTAAACACTCTCGTAAATACTGTTCAACATTATATATAGGAACAATTACAGTAACTTTCATTGCCACTCCCTATTAAATCAAGTATTTAATTCTTTCTTAGCTAATCTCTTTGGAACATATTGAATCGTATATGCTATCCCATGATCCAAAATACACTGCACTCCGCCCGCAATAATATTCTTATGCTTTCTTCCTGCATTTTTAGCTCCTAATTTACTATACCGTTCACTCATTCGTGAGAGCATAATCTCATAATAGGAGGTCCCTCTCGCACACTCCCAAAACTGCATCCCCATATCCATCCCTGGTTCAAACCACGGTTTCTGTGGGCCTGCATAATGAATAATCTTCGGATTTTTTCTGGCTTCCTGATACATTTCATTCAGCCATCTTGGTGCAAGTGCAATGATCTGACTGATTCGTACTCCGGCAAAATCAACCATAACGTTCCAACTCATATCGATATATTTGACAGCACCTTCACACAGTTTATTTAAAATATCCTGGTCAAGTAACTGCCAGTTTTCCGAGACCGCAAAATCAAGAATCTGTTTCGTTGTATACCGCTTACGGAATTCTTTGAGGTTTAGCAGTAATACTCCTGCCTGGAAATACTGATATGGTTCTTTTAATTTCAAAACCTTATCCGTATATCGTTTCTTGTCTTTTTCATATCCGTTATATAATCCGGCTGTGTCCGCATCATGGCATGCTGCCAGAAGATAACCGTCAACATTTTCATCATAGATTTTTGCGACATCATCCATAGCGATCATATCGGAGTCGAGGTAAAGGACTTTATCGTAATTCGGCAATAATTCCGGTAATACAAGCCGATAATAGGTTTCTTTGCTAAAGTGTCCGCGAATATAGAATGTATACTGATCGATCAACACACTCGGATCAATCACGCGCAAAGACACATTTTCCCATGCGGAAAGCAATTTTTCCATTTTCTTTACATTGACATCTGAAACATCCTGGGAAAGTAAAAGAATATCATAATTCTTTTTACTGTTTCCATGCTCTGAAACAGATTTTAAGAACGTAGCGCAATATGGAATAAAATAGTCATTGGCCGCGACTGCAATTGCCACATTGTTTTCAGCAAAAGCTGGCGCTGTTTTTTTCGCCTGGGCTAAAGTCATCTTCTGATCTGTTTTCAGAAAAACGATTGTCTGAAGTCTCTTTACTTTCAGATTCTTCTTTTTCTCTGTATACCAGCAAAATACAGTCAGGAGACGTTCTGCAAGGTGTCCCGGTGTGCGATATCCTTCAACCGTATATTCGCTCATATCCGCTTTTTTTTCAAATTCAAAAAGGATTGTAAACAGCCATGTCATATATTCATGAAAAAGTTCTTTTTTCATAATATACATATTACACAGACATGTCTTTTTGCCTTTCATGACATTTTCAAAAGTATCCAGATAATCCGGATACTTATCAGCAATAATGTCACGGACCAGATCCACATCCTTAATATTTAAAGACCTTCCGTTTTTGTACTGCTCATATACAGACGCGCTTCTATCAGACATCTTTGCGACATTTTTCTCTTCCGCCAGAACAAGATCGTATTCACCGACAAGCGCACGAATACGTTCATCATCTAAGTTGTATTTTTTCAGACAATCACCGGTCGGGCTTTCCTCGACAATATTCTGCCACGGATCCACAGAATATCTTTTATCGGAAAAATTTAAATATCTTCTGTAATGAAAAAAGCCATAATAATCTGCATCTAAATTTTTCCATGCCCAATACTGAGCAGTCAATTCACAATACATCTTATTTTTGGAAGAAATATTCTCTCCCTGATTATCCTGAAGAATCTCTTCAATATGTTTTTTTCGTAAATCCGCCCCAACCTCAATTGGAAGCATGATTTTACTGTCAGGAACCATGCTCTGTTTATGGCACGAAATCAAAATTTTGATATTTTTCATAACTTTTTCTGTTAAAAGCAATCCTTTCCTTCCATATCAAACCTGTCAACACCTTATGACGTGTACTTTAGCTCAATGCCTCCATATACGCATCCCCAACTGTTTCCACATCACCAATCATCTTAACATTCCCCTTATCGAGCCACAGCGCATGATCGCATACACTCTTTACGGATTCGATGGAATGTGACACATACAAAAGTGTGGTCCCGTTTTTCCGCATATCGCTCATTCTCTGCTCACACTTCTGCTGGAACGCATAGTCTCCGACAGAAAGGACTTCGTCGCAGATCAGGATATCCGGTCTTACGACCGTTGCGATCGCAAAGCCAAGACGGGCCGCCATACCGGAAGAATAGTTCTTGATCGGCATATCAAGGAAATCCCATAGCTCTGCGAAATCAACGATCTCATCAAAATGCTGTTCCATAAACTGCTTATCGTATCCAAGAACAGCTCCGTTTAAGAAGATATTCTCCCTTGCGGTGAGGTCACCGTCAAATCCAGCCCCAAGCTCGATCAACGGGGCGATCGAACCGTTGATCAGGACTTTTCCCTTATACGGTTTTAGGATCCCGCAAATCAGCTTCAGTAATGTTGATTTTCCGGATCCGTTTGTACCGATGATTCCCCAGGCCTCTCCTTTTTTTACCTCAAAGCTTACATCTTTCAATGCGAAAAATTCTTTGAACATCAGTTCTCTGCGGACCAGTTTTACAAAGTATTCCTTAAGATTGTCGATCCGCTCGGAGGCCATATTAAAGCGCACGACAGCATGTTCAACGCGCACTGCATATTCGTTATTCATAATTTTGTCCTCATTCAATTAGATATACAGAATAAAGCGATCCTGGCTCTTTAAAAAGGCCAGTGTACCAACTCCCAGCGTAACAAAAGCAACTACAAAGCCATATAAAACCATTCCCATATCCGGGCAGGCTACATCGAGAACGATCGTCCGGAACTGGGTGATATAGGTGTATAACGGATTAAAAGTTTTGATCGCTGTCTGTAAATTTTCAGGAAGCTGACTGAGCGGATAAAAGATCGGAGTAACGTACATCCATGCAGTTAAAAACGCACTGTAAATATACTGGATATCTCTGAAAAATACGTTCCCTGCTGCAAGGAGCATTCCTAATCCCAGTGCGAAAATATATACCTGGATCAGGATTACCGGAATAAAGAGCATATTTAAGCTAAAGGTAACTCTGCAGATAATGAATACAAGAAGCATAGCTCCCAAAGCAAAGAGCGTGTTTACGAACGAACTGGTTACTTTCGATAACGTAAAAATGTACTTTGGGACATATGTTTTTTTCAGAAGTGCCGCATTGCCGGTGATCGACCACATCGCCTGGTTTGTTGATTCCGAGACAAAGTTAAAGATTGTCTGACCAACGATCAAATATACCGGATAGCTCTGAATATCAAAACGGAACATATTGGAAAATACGAGTACCATGATTCCCATGATCATTAACGGGTTTAAGATACTCCATACATATCCGAGGAAGCTTCTCCGGTACTTTAGTTTAATATCTTTCGTGACCAGCTGCGATAACAGTGGCTTATAGTGCTGAAAGGTTGCCAGCCTTTTTATGAATTTACTCATCGTTATTTCAGATTCTCCTCCGTTTTTGCTTCATTTTCTTTTTCGAGTTTATGATTATGCCGCAATTTATTATAAACCCCGGAATGCAGCATCTTCTCATACATCGGATATGAAATTCCAAATCGGTTCATCCAGAGATAAATCCGGAACTTCCTGCTGACGCGGTTCCAGATTTCCGGATTCAGAGTTCGGATCATTGTATTGTATCGAAGACAATCGCTATGTCCGGTTCTTTTATTCGGATTCATGATGCATCCGGCTACATAATAGCTTAGAATGACACCTTCTGTTTTTTTGTAGATGTATTCCTTCGCTGCATCCGAAAATTCCGGATGTGCATTATAATGGCGGATCAGATCTTCCGTTACTTTTTCCACATGGCTCATTCGCTTTAATCGGTTTGTGACCGATACGCTCTGTTCCGCGTTTCCCACCAGATATTGGTATAGATACAGATCGATCGGATAAATACTTGCCGCATACGAGCAAGGGATCGTTGTGTATTCATGATCTTCATAGAAGATTTTTTCCGGTAATTCATAGCGGTGTCTCTGGTAAAATTCCCGGTTATAACAGATTCCGTGGAATGCAAAACAACGGTCAAATTTCTTCCAGTTTTGTACGACATCCTCCAATGTATAGGTCACTTCATACCGGTCCAGGAACATTTTCCAGACCGTTTTTTCTCCTGTCTTCATATCGACCTGATGATATGGATTTAAAACGACGTCCGCTGTGCATACTGCCAGCTTGTCGACAAGCTCCTTTAAGTTTTCTGTGACTACCCAGTCATCCGCATCAATCACCTTCAGATATCGCCCGACAGCTGCTGCCGTTCCCGCATTGATCGCGGAACCATGTCCGCCGTTTTCTTTTGAGATCAGGCGAAACAGCTCCGGATATTGTTTTACATAGTCTTCGGCGATCCGGGCGGTCCGGTCTTTCGATCCATCATCCACAATGATTACTTCCATCTGTTCGATCGCCTGTGGATTCAAAAAGGACGAGAGACATTTTTCCAGATATTGTTCCACATTATAGGATGGTATGATAAACGATATGATTTTGTCCATAAAAACCTCTTTGCATATTTTCTATCTGCACATGCTCCTGACCATCAGATTTACCAGATAATATGTATGATACTGTGTTTTTCTCAGCAGTGAGACTGCCTTGTTGATATTGCTGTCGTAGATGTCCCGGTATTGAGTTTTCAGATTCTGATCATACTGCTTAATCTGCTGTTTTTTCTTTGCAGATGGTGAAAAGCTGAGCATGATCTTGAATTTGCCGGCAATGACACGGGCGATCAGTCTTGCAATGTACTTTTTTTTGATTTCCGTACACGGAACCTGATTACCAAGTTGGCGGTAAAATTTCAGCAGCGATTCCAGTACCTTATTGTAATTCTCCTCATTCTTCTGCATCTTCTCAAGTCCGACGCTCTGTCCCGCCCGTCCAAGGCGATAGTAATAGACAAATCCATCCACAAAGCAGATCGTCTTTACATACGGGATCGGGTAAGTGATGTACTCGGTATCGACGTAGTAACAGTGCTCATCAATGTGGATCTGATTTTCACGGAGAATTTCTGTCTTGATCGTCATGTTATGCATCTTCATATAGAGCTTGTCCGCGATTGAATCAAACGAGTACATTTTCTGGTATTCCACGCCTTCAAAAGGGATCGTGATCTCCGCTTTTGTCTGAAATTTCGTCTTGTCGGTCTCGCCATTGTCGTAAGTCCATAAAAATCCGGAATAGACGACATCTGCGTTACTTGTCTTTAAGGTTCGGACCAGATCACAAAAGGCTTTTTCGCCGACCCAGTCATCGGCATCGACCACTTTGAAATATGTTCCCCGCGCATTTGCGATCCCGCAGTTGATCCCGGAGCCATGTCCGCCGTTTTCTTTTGTGATCACACGGTAGGTATCCGGATACTGCCGGACATATTCCTCAGCGATCTCAAGGGAATGGTCCGTAGATCCATCATTGACGATCAGGATCTCAAGATCTTCCATCAGCTCCGGAATTTTAAAGGATTCCAGATTGTCCCTGAGATATTTTTCCGCGTTGTAAGTTGGAACGACTACTGTTAATATTTTTCCCATCTTTTTATCCATTCTATTCTTTTAAAGCCGGATCCTCCCAAAGACCTTCCTCGAAACCATCCGTGGATTCCTTCATAAGAAGGACCTTCGGTGTCATAAGGATCAGCTTCAAGTCAAGCCAGATCGAGTAATTTCGGATATAGGTCAGATCCAGTTTCAATTTGTCGTAGCTGGTCGTGCAGTAACGTCCATGCACCTGTGCATATCCGGTGAGTCCTGCCTTTACTTTCAGGCGATACTCGAACTCCGGGATATTTTTTGTGATAACTTTCGCGAGCTCCGGCCGTTCCGGTCTCGGTCCTACCAGGCTCATATCGCCTTTGAGGATGTTTAACAGCTGCGGAAGCTCGTCCATACGCGTTGCGCGTAAGAACCGTCCGACCGGAAGAATACGGGGATCTTTTTCTCCCGCTTTTACCGGTCCGCTTTTCTTTTCCGCATCAACGATCATCGTCCGGAACTTATAGATCCGGAAGATCTTTCCGTCCTTCGTCAGGCGTTCCTGTGTATAGAAAATCGGTCCTTTATCGGTATTCCAGATCAGGAATGCGATAATGAGGAAGAACGGGCTCGTCACAAGGAGCATCGCCCCCGCAACGATGATATCTTCGATCCGTTTTACGACTGCCTGATCCCAGGCCAATCCCCCGTCATTTCTTGAAAGATACAGCGGGGAATCGAAGATGTTGAGTTCTACCGAAGTGCGAAGCAGGATATCGCTGATCTTCGGGACCGTATAGCTGCGGATATTTCTCGCATAGCAGAGTTTCATGAGCTGGTTTCGCGCTCTCGCCGGGATATCTCCGATGATCACACCGTCATAATCTTCCGCCTGTTTGATGATTCTCTCAAGACCGGTGTCGATCGAGATATTTTCCGCGATCTCATATTTATCGTCGCGGGTATCGATCCTGTTCACAAGGTGGAACATCGGTTTCTTTCCGTAGATCAGCAGAAGTCTCCGTTTTGGGAACATCGCCGCATAGATTTTTTTAAATGCAAGTGCCCAGAGCAGGACCATCACGAAATCCAGAGCAGTGAGTCCTAAAAGCGCTGCCGGATTATGCATTTTCTTGTCGAACAGAACGACCTGAACATACGAAAAGGCATTGACTCCGACGATCGAGAGCATATGGGAGTATACAAGCGTCCAGTATTTATAGATCCCGACCTTCAGACCGCCGTACAGCCGGTGCAACACCAGAGACAGGATCAGATATTCGCCTGCGATCAGCCAGTTTCCGCGCCGCCAGAAAGCCACTGTCATATTTCGGTTATAGCAGTTCATCCACACATAATAATAGGCGGCCAGTTCCAGAAGCACGATGATTGCCGATCCGACAAATTTTACCACGCGCTTATATGGTTCAAAATTGTTATTTATCTTTTTAACATTCATTTCATTTGTGATTCCTTAATCGTAACTTCATCCGGTCTTTGCAGCTGCCCTTATCATTCTGTCGCTGACCATTTTCTGAATGGTCCGGCAAAAGCGGTGCCGCAATCCTAGAAAATTTTTGCTTCAATTTATTTAGTTTGTTCAATTAAGCAAAATAACCCTTATTACAGTATACCACCTAACGGGGCTTTTCGCAATATTGGGTAAATGGGTCTTCCATCCATTTATGGGTTATTTTCATCCTATTTTTCACAGTTGCACTTTTCCAAACTGAAAATTCCGTATTTTGATACACCACAGGGGCATTGTGATCCGTTTTCCGTTCACATGCCCCTGTTTGTAATTTCTTATTTGCGAAGTGTTTTATGTACTCACGGTTGTCTGACCTGCTATATGCTTCTTTCCGTCCCGGCAGTTGTGTTCACTGGTTTGATTTCCCACAATCCGCAAGCAGTTCATACGCACAATCCCGCTGCTCCAACAGCTATATTCATTGGTTTGTCTTTTCGTAATACCCAGCGTCTTAGCAATTGCAAATTTCTCATTACTATCCGGAGTCTTAACAGTTTCCGTTTTCTCCTGGCACTTCCATACCTCTATCTTTGTAATTTCCCTGCTAATGCTTTTCCGCCTCTTCTACTGTTGTTTTCTTAATTTTTTCTCATATAAGAACCGCCGCAGCGAATTCGGCATCAGACTCACCAGAACCCGAACTACCGTCATCGGCAGGAACTCTCCGAATGTGATGACCCGATTCCGGTACATTTTCACTCGAAAATCGATCACACACTTCGCATACCGGATCCCGCCCCGCCGCTGGTGCATTCCGTTGATCCGCATGTAGAGCAGTGTATCCGGCAGATTTGCAAACACCGCACGCTCTTTGTACATCCGCACCCATAGGTCATAGTCTTCAAAATACGGACACAGCTGATATCCTCCGGCGGATTCCACTTTTGATTTCCGGAACATCACGCACGGATGGTTGATCGGATTTCTCTGTTTGATGTAGGCGGCTATCTCTTTCTGTGTTTCCGGTACGGTCTTATAGGAGATCACCGCTGTTTCCGCCGTTTTTCCATCGAGCGCGTCTCCCTGAAACTCCGCGATCGTTCCGCTCAACGCGTCCACCTCTGGATGTTCTTCCAGAAATTTCAGCTGTTTCTCGCACCGGTCCGGCACCGAAAGATCATCCGTATCCATCCGTGCGATCCACTCGCAGGAGCAGTACTTGAGTCCTTCGTTCAGCGCTTTCCCGAGACCGCCGTTTTCCGGAAGGCGGACTACGCGAAAGATTACTTTCTGGTTGTTGTTTTCCTGTCTCCGACTTTCCTGAGGATTTTTTCCCTGTATCTTGCCTTGCTGACAAGTATCTCCTTGCTGATCGTTTTCCGATAGGCCATTTCCCTGCAAACCGCTTTCCCGCAAATTCATGATTTCTTCTGAATTTTCCGGGAACTGCTCCTCATACTCCGCGATCACTCCGTCCAATGCCTCTGTCAGCGGTCCGTCGCAGACCAGCACCACCTCTTCCGGCGGCACCGTCTGCCCCAGAACACTCTCCACCGCCGCCCGGAGATATTCCGGATTTTCTTTTTGATATACCGACATCAAAACTGAATATGCTTGTTTCACGATACTGGGCCACCTGATAATGTTTTCTTTTTAATTTCTTCCGATCTGAAACTGGATTTCACATCAACTTCCCGTTTCTCACTCTACCTCTTCTCATACGTCTCCGGTGTATAATGGATCACTCTCGTACCACTATTCTCAAACTCAAACGGCACATATAAGAGTTCTTCCATCGCCTTGTGGACCTGTTCCTGTTTATCCGGCTCAACGTAGAATAAGAGGAATCCGCCGCCGCCGGCTCCAAGAAGCTTTCCGCCGAGCGCACCGGCCTCGATTCCTTTCGCGTAGAGTCCGTCGATGGAATCCGTGGAGATCCGGTTGGAAATTCCGCGTTTCAGCTTCCAGGTATAGTCGAGAAGACGACCGAATTCGTTGAGGTCCGTCTTGGAAGTCAGAACTTTCTCCGCGTCATCGACGAGAGACAGCATCTCAAGGAGCTGTGCCTGTTTATCGACAAGCGCTTTCTCCGTTGTCTGCTGGATATCGGAGGAAAATCTCGAAAATCCGGTAAAGAAGAGCATCAGGTTATTGTTTAACTGTGCCTTCCGCTCCGGGGAGATGATCACCGGATTTACCTCGTATCCGTCTGCATTGAAGTTGATCCTGTTTAATCCACCGAATGCCGCCGCGATCTGGTCCTGAACGCCACCGCTCTCGTTGCAGAGGACACGTTCTAAGTAGATCGCATCATCTGCGAGTTTTCTCTTATCCGCATATTTTCCTTTTAATGCATAGAATGCGTTTAACATGCCAACTGCGAAGGAACTGCTTGTTCCAAGTCCCGATCTCGCCGGAAGGTCTGCCTCGTAAGTCAGGCGGATTTCCTGCATATCCAGATACTTCATCGCCTCGCGGATCGCCGGGTGGTTGATGTCGTTGACATCTGTCACGCGCTCGATCTTTGAGTAGGAAAGCTCGGTCGAATAGTCAAAAAAGCGCGGAAGATGACGCACATTTACATAGCAATATTTATCAAATGTCGTGGAAATGACGGCTCCGCCGTGTTCCTTATAAAAGTCTGGGAAATCCGTTCCGCCGCCGAAAAAAGACATGCGGAAAGGGGTCTGTGTAATGATCATGGTTTTTCTGTTCTCCTGTGATTTACTCTATCAATCGTTTACTCTCTGGCTGCTCGCATCGCCTCTGTCCATCAAAATTTATGGCAAACAAGCCAGTACCCTCGCTGCGATGCTGATATCTCTTGTCCATTTAATTTTACGCAGCTATATATCATTTATTTCTGACGTTTTCACTCAGCAATTCCTAACATTTAACTGTTCTCTTCTGCTGAGTTTTCATATTTTATCTTAACGATCTTCGCTTTTCAAGATCTTCTCCACCGCATCCAGCAGATTTTCACACACCAGATCCGGCTTCACGTCGTATTTCTTATCCTTCCCGGCTTCCCCGGTCAGCACAAGCGCTGTCCGCATTCCCGCATTCACGCCTGTCTGGATGTCCATCGTCGTATCCCCGATCATCCAGGATTCCTTGAGGTCAATGTTGAACCGCTCCGCCGCCTTCTCGATCATCCCGGTCTTCGGCTTTCTGCACTCGCACGGGATCTTATAAGCCGGATTCTCCTCCGGGTATCCTTTGTCCGGATGGTGCGGACAGAAGAAAACATCGTCTAAGAACACGCCCTCTTTTCCGAGCAGTGTCTCCATCTTTTTATGGATATTCTCCACGTCCTCAATTCCGCAGAGACCTCTTGCAACAACCGGTTGATTCGTAATCACGATCCCAAGTCTTCCGGACTGGTTGATCTTCCGGATCGCATCGACCGCACAGTCTTCCAGAACGAAGTCATCCTCTTTGTATACAAGTCCCTTATACTGGTTGATCGTACCGTCACGGTCCATAAAGATACAGCGCTGCTTATTTTTCAGGCATTTATCCGCGATCACGCCTCGCGTGATGTCTGCCAGTGTCTGCTGCACACGGTCAACCGTACCAACATCCTTCACATACTCCGGGGAGCAATAGCCGTAGATCGGCTCTCCCGCGTCCAGCATTCCTTTGATCACATCGTTCTCCAGATTCCTTTTCACTGGCTCCGGCACATAATCGCAGATCTTCTTTTCAAACACAAAAATTCCTGCGTTGACGCAGTTCTTATACCAGTAATCGCGGACGTTGTGTTTCGAGTCGAACGCTGTTACCTTATCATTCGCATCCAGAACAAGAAGATCCGAGTCAAACGGATGTCCGTTCGGATGAACAAATAATGTGGCAACTGCGCCTTTTTCCTCGTGGAACCGGATCATGCGCTGAAAATCAATATCGAAGAACAGATCCCCGGACATCATCACAAACCGGTCCCCGTGGATCATGTCTTTCAGATAATAAAAGGATCCCGCAGTCCCGAGCGGTTCCGTCTCCTCAAAATACCGGATGGAAACGCCAAACTGCTCTCCATCGCCAAAATATTCCTTAATTTTATTTCCGAGATGTCCGATCACCATGATCAGATCCGTGATCCCATTCTCTTTTAGCCTTTCGACCTGCCATAAAAGCAGCGGTTTTCCGGCAACCGGGACCATCGGCTTCGGGATCTCATCCTTTGTGAGCGCCGCCAGTCTCGTTCCCTTTCCGCCGGCCATGATGACTGCCTGCATTGTTCGTTCCTCCCTGTGTTTGTCTCTGCTTTGATTTTCCTGTTATTCAGCTTTTTCTTCCGCTTTGTCGGCCGTTTTCTTTCTTCCGACTCCCATCGCAAGAAGCTGTAAGATGATCGGCATTGCGATCGGCAGGTTGATATTGACAACCGCCTGGATCGCATACGCGAGAACTGCCATCATGACTGCTGCCACGATCGGCTGCTCCTTGATCTTCTTCGCCATCGCAACGATCGAAGAAACCATAAATACAAGGTAAGACGCCATTCCGACGAAACCGGTCGTTACCAGATAATGTAAATACTCATTATGTGCACTGTCGAAGATCACCATACGTCCGTTCTGCATTTCGCCCGGATAATAATACTGCATGATCAGTGCAAACGTATCCGGTCCATATCCGAAGATCTTCTGGAGAAGATTCAGCTTCTTTGTATAGATCTCCATCGCGCGCTTCCACACATATCCACGCTGGGTTCCCCACTCATCATTGAATACAACGTAGGAGCTGAGCGCGCCATACTTATCTGCATGACCTCCAAGGTTCGCATCATAAAGGACGAAAAGAACCGCAAGGCAGACAACCGCGATCACACCGATCCAGATATAGACTGCGATCTTGTTCATAGAGTCATCCGTTGTCCTGTTCATCAAGGCCTGTGGTTTTCTGTTCATAAAGATAAGTACCACAGCGATCACCCAGAGAAGCACTACAAGTACCGGAAGAAACTTCGTCCCCGCGATCAGATTAAACGCACTGTCGATCCCGAGAACGGATGCCGCATACGCCTTATTGATCCCGTTGATGCAGAGGATCACCGTAAAGAATGTCGCCAGAGAGATCACATATCTGCGAAGTCCTGTCTTTGTCTGAAACAGCCATAACGGTGCCAGACCGAAGATCGCTGCGAGGGACAGATATGCGTTATCACTGCTGCCCATGATCAGCGCAAAGCTTGTCAGGATCATATTTCCGTAGTACCAGAACATTCTCTTCTGGTTTTTCTCCTGTGTAAACAGGATCATTGAGATTGCTAACAGCGCTGCCACATAGATCGTATAAGTATTGATATTTCCGAATGTGGAAGTATAGATGGATTTCTGTGTATCCATCATATTTACCTTAAATCCAAGGATATCCATCTGGAAGTAGTCAGTAATTCCAAACACACATACAAACACGCCAACCGCAAGGAATGCGTCCAGATACCACTGTTTTAACCGGTAAAAACGGGTGACAAGGAAATATGTCATCATGTAGATCGTCATGAGGAATACGCCGTTATAACGTCCGGATGTTCCCCAGAATGCCTCCCATCTCCAGTCCTTGCACAGGATCCAGGAGATCACGTTTGTGAACCAGAAAACAACCATCGCCCAGTCCCCGACGCTCATGCTCTTTCTCCATGTCTGGAAATTGAACTTCGAGAACCACTCGAGCATCTTTCCGCTTGCGAGACCATATCCGCCCATGATCACAAGCGCAGCGATCGCAACAACACTGTAAAACTGATATTTTGTCTCCAGGATATCAAAATAGAAATCGTGGAACACAAGCGGGAGCACGCAGAGTACGATCAGCGTGAACGCCGCCATGATCAAAGCAACATTATCCTGATAGCTGCTTTTCGTATCCTCTTTCTTCTTTATTCTGTTTGCCATGATTTACTTCCTCGTATTATAAAGTAGTAGTGTTTATAGACCCTCTCCAAGGTCTGTATCATGTACCGTCAGAAATACCGTGGATCGTTTTTTCTCTCTTCCACCCGTATGTCATAAAAAATCTATTATATTATAACATCCTTCGACTTTTCCCGCAACTTGCGCCACCGGGAATTTCCTTCCTTTTGTGGGGTTTTTTATGAAATTATTATTAAATAATACAAATACAGCCACAGGCATACCTTTGGACCGGTCTGTCTGTGGCTGTATTGTTTTCATTTTTTCTTCACCCTGCACCGTTTCTTATAAAAAGCAATTCCGTAACAGAGAACTGTTTCGTACTCATCCGCATATTCATCTGCATACATCCGATCATTGATCTGGTCGATCGCGCGGTCACAATCCATTTCCATCCGGTCCGATGTTTTCGAATATTTTGCCTCGAAGATCGCGACACGCCCATTAGTATCGTCGTAGATTACGACATCACTTCTGCCTTCTCCGTGCTCGTTATTGGAGTCCACCGTATAACCGGCTCCTGTAAAGATTCCTGCGAGGAATGTATGGTAAAAGTCTTCTTTGTAATCATGGTAACTGATCGTTTTTCTAAGAAGTTTTGCCATCTCCTCGGTAATAATCTCCGCATTTCCAGACCAGACTGCCTCAAATAATCTGCTGCGATTCCAGATTTTTGCAGAATCAGCAAACCATTTTTTCACAGTTGTCTCAAAGATTTCCCTGATCTCCTCATTCGGGATTACAAGCGCAACTGTTCCTTCCGGAAGTTCCCCATTGTAGTTCTGATCGCGCGCTCTCGTCAGATATCCGGTCAGGTACAGAATACTCCAGAGATTCTCTTCCGAAGGATGCAGATAATCATATGTCAAATTTTCATCAATATGCTGAATGATCGCTCCACCGGAAAGCAATGTTTCCAGCTTTTTCGTGATATTGCTGCCTGCATAATCAATAAATGACCGTATGATCGCATTGTCACCGGTGTTCTTCCAGTAGCTCGCCGGTTTTGCTTTCGGATTATGCTGCAGCTCCAGAATATAGTTCATAACATCCCATGGACAATAAACGTCAAAATTTCCAAAATGATATCCATCGTACCATTTTTTCACACTTTCCGAATGTTCTTCTGCCCCAGCATCTTCAAGGATCCTGTCCACCTCATCCTGCACAAATCCGAAATATTCATTCAGGCGTGAGTCGGTGATCGTGTCCGAAACGAAATTATTGGTCCCCGTAAAGATACTTTCCTTTGCGATCTTCAGACATCCCGTGATCACAGCAAACCGGATCGCCTGGTTATCTTTTAACGCCTGCAAAAGTCCTTTCATGACATCCAGCATTTCTCTATAGTAACCATTGCTGTTTGCCTTTGCCACCGGAACATCATATTCATCCATCAGAAGGATGACTTTTTCATCATAATGTCTGACGAGCAGCCGGGAAAGAAACTGAATAGAGCGCAGGATATCCGTTTTTTCCGCCTTCCGGTTCCGGATCTGCTGAAAATAGAATTTATCCTGTGTGCTTAATACCGGACTATCCAGAAGATATTCATGTTCCCGGTAAAGAGAGCTGATCTCATAAACAAGCTGCTGATAGGCGCTTGGGAAATCCAGTCCTTCCACATTTTTGAGTGAAAGAAAGATCACCGGATACTTATTCATCCACGCGCTGCAGAGTTCTTTGTTTTTTGCAATCTCAAGTCCCTGAAACATCTCTTCGCTGTTCTTGCGAATATCAAAGAAATTTTCCAACATGCTCATCCCCAGCGTTTTTCCAAATCGCCGCGGTCTTGTGATCAGCGTCACCTTCGTCCCGGTCGTCTTAAGAAGTTCAGCGATCAAAGCTGTTTTATCAATATAGTAATACCCGTTTCTGCGGATTTCCACAAAATCCGAAACCCCGACAGGAATATTCATACTTATCATTTTCGTCGCTCCTCTCCCGATTTTCCCAACTTTTTTGTTGACCTTATGATCTGTTAAGCTCAGAGTCTGTTGCCCTCATGATACCATGTTTTTCATGACCATACAAGAAAAATCAGACATGCTTTCTTTGCCGGCTTTCTCCTCTTCCCAGCCTTTTTCCATCTTGTGATAATTTTACTTATCGGAAGTATAATGGCTTCGTAATGCAATTAGGAATTTCAAAAAGCGTTTCAAAAAAACAAAAGGAGAGTGCATTAATTATGAGAAAGCAGACTAAAATTGCTGCAGTAGTATCCGCAGCAGCTCTGTTAGCATTAGGCGCTTCCATGACATCTTTCGCAGCTTCCAAGGGAACCTGGATGATGGTTGATGGCGAGTGGTATTGCTACGACAAAAACGGTGACGCATACACAAACGTATTCTGCTCCAGCAATGGTAAAGAGTACTACGTAGGAGACGACGGACAGCTCGTTCGTTCCGAGTGGGTTGAGTACGATGGTTCTTACTACTTCGTAAACAGCAGCGGCGCAAAGATCACAAACGACTGGAGATTAACAACTCCGTACGATGACGACAGTGCTGATGAAGAGTGGTACTACTTCAAATCCAACGGTAAGAGAGCTGAAGGCGAGAAGATCACTTACAAAGGAAAAACATATTACTTCGATACAGACGGAAAGATGCTCACAGGTTGGGTAACAACTGGTGATAATGCTTCTTCTGTAAACGAGGCTAACGGTTATGAAAAAGACCACACATTCTACTGCGACGAGACAGGTGCTCGTGTAGAGGATGCATGGGTGAAAGATACTAAGCCGGGCACATCTGATGATGATGCAGATGAGGATGAGTACTGGTACTA
>ERZ1106969.436-NODE-436-length-43458-cov-7.655554_pt1 | contig 43458 bp, 33 predicted proteins | sample MGYA00403685_ERZ1106969 | MGnify/ENA primary metagenome ERZ1106969 (study PRJEB35170, sample SAMEA104062416) | human gut metagenome | biome: human gut; feature: human-associated habitat; material: faeces | place: Denmark | collected 2012-05-18 ... | reverse complement strand
CAGCATAAAAAAGTGAATTTTTTCGAACTTCAGCATTTAACTGATCCATTCCAAGTTCTTCTGCCAAAGTCGATCTTTCAGAAAATAAATTGGTTCCCAGTCCAAGTCTATCCCCTTCAATTTCTCCTCCCAGAGCTGCAATCGTTGTCGGGAACATATCCATTGTAGATGCAATTCTGTTTCTTGTATTCACAGCCATCACAGGTGCATTTACAAAAATATTGAGAACTCCACGCTGATACTCCGGTGGCACATTGGCACAAAAATCACTGTCCATCGTCAAATGATCCCCTACCAGTACAATTGTCGTATTTTCGTAGAATGGCTGTTGCTGAATCCAACGTACAAATTCTACAATCTGTCTGCTTGAGCATGCCATAACATTCGCATATTGCTCTCCATATAAATCCTGGCATAATCGGCAAGGGTAACCGTCTTCAAAATGTGTGTCTACCGTCAACATTGTAAAATTAAAAGGCTGCTGCCCATTTCCCAATTCATTAAGGCGGACTTTGGCAAATTCAAACAATTTTTCATCCTCGTACCCCCACCACACTCTATAGTCAGGGCTTGGAAGCCATCCATTCTCCGCTGCATATTTATAATCCAGCACTTCATACCCACCGTGCTTTTCAAAATATTGCTCTCGCCCCGCAAACTCTCCTTCTGAGCCAAACATAATTTCCTGATGGTATCCCTGTTCTCCAAGAATATCTCCAATTGTTTTCGCTTTTGGCAAAACTTCAATATCTTCACTCACATTTTCTGCGCGAAGTTTCAGTTTCAAAGGAAGTCCTGATGTTTGTGCTACCATTGCCCCCATTGTCCATGTAGAACCATCTGTCGGATAAATCCCACCCAACTGTTCTGTTCCTGAAAAATTGACATTTTCCATTGCCAATTGCGTTAATTCCGGAATACAGTTAAAATCAAGTCCACCGCCTACATCTTTTGAAGCATAGGTTGTCTCCATAGATTCCATAAAAATATAAATCAAATTTCTTTTTTGTTCTGGAAAACGAATCTGTATCTGATGGGGATTTGCATAATTTTCTTCTATAAAATGTGATTCTGTCTTCTGATTCTCCAGATATTCTCCCACATCCAGTTCATTCCATACCATTTGCGCTGAAGATACGATCAGTGCCATAGAACCTGCAACAGCTCCTATCTGCACGACCCATTTTGTAATCTTTGTCCTTCTTGCAAGTGCGATTACAATCACTACAAAAAATACGGCCATAACCGCAGCCGGAACACAAGTTTCCACAAAATCCCAAAGTACTTCATGGCTGGTTCCCTGAATCGGCGTCTTCATCTGCGCCACAAGTTCTTCCATAGACAGATTCGTCCAGGTTGCCAACATCCAATTGGCTGCTTCATGAAGAAGAATTGCCAGAAATGAAAGCAATATCGTTAAAACACATAATAATATTTTTATAACAACCTGAATTCCCTTTATTGTTTTCCCCAAAAGAACAAGCCCGATATTCATTTTCATTTGTTCTGCCGTAACGTCATTCAAGTTTCTTTTTTCACTTTTTTCAACTCTTTCTACTTTATTTTCATGATTTCTGCTTTTATTTTTTTTAACTTCCTGCAATCCTATAACCTCTCCTTACCCACTTTTTCAAAACACTCTTATGAGGATAACACAAACTTCGCCAAATTTCTATACTTTTTCACATCATCCACTGCTTTAATCGACAAAAAGAAACGCAGCAATTCCTGCTGCGCCCCCTCTTTTTCATCTTTTAAAATAATTTTTCAGGATATACACCGTCCCGAATCAAAGCCTGTAATTCAGAAACAACGGAATCTTTGTCTTCCTTATATGTCACACCAAACCACTTGTCTTTTGATGTCAACACCCTTACCGCAAGTTTCTTTTCAGCCAAAAGACCTCCTATAATTGTCGGCAGCAGATATTCTGCTTTTAGATTATCTGCAGGAGTATTTGCCACAAATTCTTCAAATCCGCTTTCCAGAATCTGGAAAAATTCCGGAGTAAGTCCCCACATATTCATGGAAACACTAGACTCTATATCGATCGGCTGATATTCTTCTTCCTTACGAACTGCTGCTCCATCCTTATACTTTTCAATATTCGATGTTTCCACGATATCTGCCAGATATCCATTTTCGTCTACTTTACAAACACCGCGTGTCACTCCGCCATTCTCGCTCAATGTATTTTTTAAAACAAAGCTGACCATGCAGATTTCCGGGTTATCTGCTGTTTTTTCTTCTGTAAGATATTCAAATGCTTCCACGTATGCCTGTTTTCCATAATAATCATCCGCATTGATCACAAGAAACGGACTGTCTACAACATGTTTGCAGCAAAGAATTGCCTGTCCGGTTCCCCATGGCTTTGTCCTTTCCTGAAAACGTTCTTTATACATCTGCGGAATATCATCTACTTCCTGATATGCATATGCAACTTCCACAACTTTCTCAATCCGGTTTCCGATTACTTCCTTAAAATCTTTTTCAAGATCTTTTCTGATCACAAATACAACTTTATCAAATCCGGCTGCCATTGCATCATAAATAGAGTAATCCATAATAATCTCTCCATTAGGTCCAACTGGCTCTAACTGTTTGATTCCACCACCAAATCTGCTTCCGATTCCTGCTGCCATTACGACTAACGTTGCTTTGCTCATGTTCTTTCTCCTTCGCTTATTTTATTCTCCAAGTCCATCTTCAATGATCCTTATCATCTCTGCAAGTGCTGCTGCTTCGTCAGCACCTTCACAGATCACTTCAATCTCATCTCCGCTTTTGATACACGCCCCAAGTACACTTAATACACTCTTTGCATTGGCAGTGATTTCCTCATTTCGGACTTGTTTTCTAACCGTTATCTTGCTTGAAAACTGCATTGCTGTTTTGCAGAACAATCCTGCCGGTCTCAAATGCAGGCCTGTAGGATTCTTGATTTTTGTCTTTCCGCTGACCATTGTATGTCTCCTCTCTTATTTTTCCGATTCTTCCTACGTACTGTTTTCTCTTTGATCTGCTGTCTGACTTGTATCATCTTTCTTTTCTGTCAGCTTCACTTTAATTGTCAGCTGTTTCTCCAACTCTACTCCGTCAGGCACTTCAATCGACACCGGAATTTCATATTCCCCTGCTGCTTTGCAGCTCTGAAGATCAATAGATACCGCATTTGTAATATCCAATTGATCTAATATGGTCTGTTCTCCAATAAATTTCAATTCAATCACTTCATCAGATTCAAACAGAAGCTCATACTTATCTTTCAAATTATTCACCCGAATGCCTTCCACAGGAAACTCTATCATCCTCGAACCTTCTTTTTCTATCATAACAGTGATCAAGATAGTATTTGCATTCTCTTCCACAAGACCAATTCCTTCTGGTAAGTACTGTTCAATATCAACGGTCTTCTCCACTTTCTTGGTCGCATCACTCACATCAATTTCCGATGCCGGTATTTCTATTTCGGATACTCCATCCAATGCTACTTTTGTGCCACTGATCTGTATCGTCTGCGGTTCACATGTCCATCCCGTGACAATATAGTTTTCTTTCAGGCTGGTTGGCTGTTCGTATACAATCGGAACTTCTTTCGTATTCAGCATCTGAATTTCTACCTGAATTCCCGTTTCTGTATTTAAATTGTTGCTCAACTTACTCTGATCCACAATATTTCCCTGACTGTCATAAAGTACCAGATTTCCCTGAACGGTTCCAGATTCGGCCCGTCCTGTCACGTCGACTTTCACAACTGCCTTCTCAATACTTTCCACAAGCGGTTCTGAACCTTTGATGGTAATTTTTTCAGGATTCACTGTCATGTTTCCGATGATACATCCATTCTGCGGAGTTCCGGACACACTGACGGTCAGTGGAAATACTTTTTGTTTGACATCACTGATTTCTACAACCAGATTATTCGGCGAAGCTTCCGCTGTACATTCATTGCTATACCGCTTCACTGAAACCTTGATCGGAATCAGACTATTTATCTGCATTTCCTGCATATCCGCCACAGCACTAAAATCAGAAGAGGTCAATTTTTCCAAAATTTCACGCTTCGCCGTAACTTTTACACTCACATTCTCTGTTCCCTCTAAAACCCGATACGTTTTCCCTTTGCTCTTTACCACCTGTTCATTTTTTACCTCTACCGGAATATTATCAAACGTCTGCGTATCTACAGGATCATCAATATTCATTACAATCAGCCACAAGAACACAGCAAAAAACAGAGCAATCACTTTCAGGCTGAGATTTTCCATAAATTTATGCTTCTTCATTCTTGCGCCGTCCTTTCCATATTTTTGATTTTTTCTTTTCTGCTGATCTGTACTGAATCCGACTCAGCCGCTCTGTGAGCCTTTCTCGTGACACTCCTCTCTCTAATTGTCCTCCCATCGCAACAGATACCTGTCCTGTTTCTTCGGACACCGCAATTACTACCGCATCACAGACTTCACTCATTCCAAGCGCCGCTCTGTGTCTGGTTCCAAGTTCTTTGCTGATCTGCATATTGTCCGAAAGCGGAAGATAACATGTCGCAGATGTAATGCGGTTTCCCCGTATGATCACCGCTCCGTCGTGAAGCGGTGTATTATGTTCAAAAATGTTGATCAGGACCTGTGATGACACTTTACAGTCCAGTTCAATCCCGGTCACTTCATATTCTGTCAAATGGATTGCCTGCTCTACAACGATCAACGCGCCTGTACAGACACTTCCCATGTCAAAACACGCACGGACAATACCATCTCTTGTTTCATCTGAAAAGCGCTGATTCTCTTTGCCTTTATCAAAGAAACTCACATTGGTCAGGAAATTTTTTTCTCCCAGTTTTTCCAGTGCCCGCCGAAGTTCTGGCTGAAATACAACAACCGCTGCAATTGCAAGTACACTGATCGACTCTTTGGCTACAAACAAAATCGTATGCATCTTGAAAATTGCAGCCAACAGGAAAAATGCTCCCAGCATGATCATCCCTTTTAACAGCATCCATGCTTTTGTGTTTTTGATCCACAGCATAATCTCATACACAATCACCGTGATGATCAGTATCTCTATGACATCTGTCAGGTGTACCGTTGGAAAATATAAACCATTTATGTAGTTGTTAAAAAAATTTCTAATCCAGTCTCCCATCCAGTCACCTCCCGATTTTATTTGTCAGAGTCAGGCTGCTTCGTCCATAAATCCCCGAGACTTTTCGTGAGACTCAGATCATCTTCCGCATCTGTCTGATTCTGTCTTAACTCTTCATTGAGACTCTGCGTCAATAAAAGTTCGTCTACATTTTTTTCCAGATCTGCTTCCTGAATCTGATTTGTATCAATCGCCACAGTCTCCTGGATCTGTTGCTTTGGCTCTGGCTCTATAGCCTTCTCCGTTTTTTCAGACTCCTTTGGTTCATCATGAGGCTCTGTAATGTGCTTCACCTGCTTTTCCGGCAGTGTCACTCCCACTTTAGGGACTGCTTTTACATAATAATAATATTCATCATCTTCAAACTGCAGCGTTTCTGTTCTTGAATAGTCTACAGAAAGAAAGAAAAATTCTATCACAAGCCCTGTAAGAACTGCTGCTGCAAAATCCAACAGAATTCCTCCCGCCTGAAAAGAAATGTCCAAAGCCATACATCCCGCGGCCTGGAGGATCGCTGCTACGATCGAACCTGCAACAGATGCAATCTTCCATGCATGACTGATGCCTCTTGTACGAACCCCATACACTACCATCATCGCCAGGAGCAGAATCACTACCATCATCCACATTTCTTTATTTGCAAGTATCTGCTTTGTAAATACCATGATTCCATCGAGAAGTTCTTTCACGCCTCCGCTCTGAAATGCTGCTGCCGTCAATTTTACGGTGTGGAGCATATAATAGACAATCGTTCCCAGCATCATCGAAACTGCCAATGAAGGCGTTCCCAACAGTCCAAACGCTACCGGGATCACATATGGCACTTTCAACGCAACTGCTGCCGCCGCAACTACGATCAACCAGGATTTTTTCGGTGTAAACCTTACATAGAGAATATACATTACAAGGAAAATTGCCAGGCATAATCCCGCTACCGGCAAAGACAGGGCATACAAATGTATCAATATTAGTACTGCTGCTGCAAGAGCCAACATTCCCAACGGCAAAAATGCTGTGACAGCTGCCAGACCAACTGTGCACACGGTCGATGCCAGCACCTTCATAAACCCTATGTTTGAATTGATCAATCCAAACACAAACAATCCCAATGCAAACTGCAGGATCTTCGCAATATAAAAAGAATACTTTGCATAAATTTTTTCTATCTGATCTTTCCATACAAGTAATGTGCTCATATTTATTTTTTCTCCTTCATGTTTATCTTTTCAAGACGGGACAGATCCCGATAGTATTTTTTCACATGCTGTTTGGCAAGATTATGCTTCTTTTTATAAAACATTCTTGCGCCGGTGCAATAAAGAATCAAAAGAACCAGATAGCCCCCTACCACAGTTCCCATGAGGAACAGAAGCTTTAAGATTGTAAGTTTTTCTAAAATCTGTTCCAGAGTACAAAATGCGATCAGAGCAACTATTATCGCATATCCAACCGTAAACCAAATGGCTGTCGCCCATACATTCATGCTCACATAATCTTTTTTATAATAACTGCCGATTTTCAGATCTTCCTCAGCCCCCTGTTTTTCATAAGAAGCCATCTTGATCATCAGTCGTATTTTTCTTTTATCCAACATGTTTCCACCTCGATCTATTGCCTTTTAAACATCATTTTTAGTATATCATACTGTCAGAGTCCTTGTCCAATGCTTATAGTCAAAAAATATACTTTTTGCACACCTGCTTTTTTCAACACTTCAGCAACTCTGTGTATCGTATTTCCTGTTGTATAAATATCATCAATAACCAATACACATTTTTTCGGGATCCAGGATCTGGAAACTCCGAATGCTCCTTTTAAATTCTGAATTCGTTCCCTGCTTCCTAACTCTTTTTGTGGGCGCGTTTTCTGAATCCGCTTTACTACATCTTTTTTTACAGGGATCTCAAGTTTTTTCCCTATCTCTTCCGCCAGAATCTGTGCCTGATTATATCCTCTTTTACGCTGTCTGGATCTATGGAGCGGAACTGGTATGATTTCTTCGATCTTCCACTCTTTTACAATACGCTCAAATTCTGCGGCCATTTCTGCTGCAAATATCTCCCCATAACATCTTCTGTTTTTATATTTAAAGCGATAAATTCCCTGTGAAACTGGCGTCTTATGTACCCAGAGGCTTCTCCCCATATCAAATGCATACCCTCTCTTTTCGCAATCCTGACAGTATTCCTGTTCTTCCGTCTTCAGCGGTTTACCACATTTCATGCAGCGCGGCTGATGGATATATTCTATTTTTTTCCGGCACGACGGGCAGATTCCATACTTGTATACACATTCACAAAATGGGCAAACCGAAGGGTACAGCCATTCTAAAACTCTTGTATACGCTCGTCTAAACTTGTGTATCGTTCCTGCTCGTTTTTGTTCTTTATCATTTCCTGAAATGTGTCTTCACTCCCTACTATTGTCAAACACTTCTTCGCTCTTGTAACTGCTGTATATAAGAGGTTTCGATTATACAACAGCCTTGGCCCGGGAAGCAGCGGAATTACCACCGCCGGATACTCGCTTCCCTGAGATTTATGAACTGTAATTGCATAGGCCAATTCCAGTTCATCCAACAGCTCAAATGGATATTCTACCAGACGCTTCTCATCATACTCCACTGTCAAGGTCTCCTGATAAGAACTGATTTCCCGGATGACACCCATATCCCCATTGAAAATTCCCATTCCTTTATCTACTGTCAATCCATATTTGGTACACACTTCCCACTCCAGCTGATAGTTGTTCTTGATCTGCATGACCTTATCACCAACGCGGAAAATCCTTCCATTCACTTCTTTTTCTTCCTTCTTTGGATCCGGTGGATTTAAATATCTCTGCAAAATTACATTCAGCCGTTCCACTCCCAATAATCCTTTTCTTGTCGGTGTCATCACCTGAATATCGTACGGAGAGGCATCCACATATTTCGGCAGTTTCTTTTGAATCAACATAATCACAATCCCTATGATCACATCAGCCTCCTGACGTTTTAAAAAGAAGAAATCTCTGCTTTTGTTGTTTATGATCACAGGTTCTCCTGCATTGATTTTATGTGCATTTAATACAATATCACTTTCCCCCGCCTGACGGAAGATCTTTGTCAGAGTCACCACATGGAACTTATTCGATGCAATTGTATCTTTCAGCACGCTTCCCGGTCCTACTGACGGCAGCTGATTCACATCCCCTACCAGAATCAGCCGTGTTCCCGGCACAATTGCAGTCAGCAGAGCATGCATCAGCGTCAGATCGACCATGGACATTTCATCAATGATCAGTACATCTGTTTCCAGTGGGTTGTCACGATTTCTTAAAAATCCATTGACATTCCCCTCTTCTTCCGGATTTCCACTGACTTCAAGCAGACGATGGATCGTTTGCGCTTCATATCCTGTTGCCTCTGTCATTCGTTTTGCAGCGCGGCCTGTCGGCGCTGCCAGCAAAATACTCATCCCTTCGCTTTCAAAAAACTGAATCATCGTATTGATCGTTGTTGTCTTTCCGGTCCCTGGTCCTCCCGTTAAAATCAAAAGCCCATGTTTGATCGACTCGATCACTGCCTGATGCTGCATTGGATCCAAAGAAATCTGCTCCAGTTCTTCCACTTTTCGAAGTCGTTTTTCCATCATATCTTCCGGCATTGCACAATCAATGTCCAAATCATTCAGCATACGGGCTACATTCAGTTCCATATAATAAAAACGGGACGGGTAAACGCGTATCTCGTCCTCCACTTCTTTCATTACCGTCTTGCGTTCCATGCAAAGATCCATAATATACTTTTCAATTCCTTCAATCTCCACTCCCAGCAGCCGGGAAGTCCTTGCCTCTAAAACATTCTTCGGCAAATAAACATGCCCCTCTGCCATAGCCTGCTGCAGGACATAAAAGATACCACTCTGGATCCGAAAGTCCGAATCGGTATGAATTCCTATCTTTGCCGCAATCTCATCTGCAGTTTTAAATCCAACTCCCTCGATATCATCTGCCAGCTTGTATGGATTAGTCTCCAGGATCTCATACACTTTACTTCCATACTTTTGATAAATTTTGGCGGCCAGAGCGGTACTGATTCCAAAATTCTGCAAATAGATCATCACTTTTCGCATCCCCTTCTTTTCATCCACCTGTACCGCAATCTCCCGCGCCTTGCGTTCACTGATTCCGTTCACCTCCGCAAGTCGTTCCGGCTCTTCTTCTATGATACGAAATGTATCTGTTTTAAACTTCCTTACAATCCTTCCTGCCAGCGCTGCACCGACACCTTTGATTGCACCGGATCCCAGATAACGCTCTATAGAGATCAGATCTTCCGGTTCTTTTATTTCATAAGAACTGATTTTCAACTGATTTCCATAGATATTGTGGTTCACATATTCGCCTTTGATTTCCAAACGTTCACCTTCACTGATGAAGTTTAAAGTTCCAACGCAGGTTACTTCACCTTCCTCACTTTCCAGTTGAAACACAGTATATCCATTTTCCTCATTGCGAAACACAATATGTTCCACATATCCTGTTACAGTCTCCACTTCTTCCTCCCATTTGCATCTTATCACAACATTGTATACATGTATTCTTTTATATATGTTGTCAACAATAGAAGACAGACTCCCCCGGCATTCAGGATTTTCATCCTGTTGCCGAAGCAGCCTGTCCCATCCCGATTTCTTCTTAGAAATCTTTCCTGCCACTCATAAATTCTACAAACTCTCCGGTTCCGATCGCAACAACTTTCATAGGATCTTCTGCCGTCATGGTAGCGATTCCTGTCCGTTCTTCGATCAGTTCTTCTAACCCTCGCAGCATTGCGCCACCTCCGGTAAGAACAATTCCCCGATCCAAAATATCCGCTGAAAGTTCCGGTGGAGTCTGTTCCAATACCGAAATCACCGCTTCCACAATCTTTCCTGCCGTTTCCTGAAGCGCTTCTTCCGTTTCCGAAGATGTCACTGTCACCGTCTTTGGAAGACCTGTCACCAGATTTCTTCCCCTGACTTCCATCTTCTCCTCTTCCACCAACGGATAGGTCGTTCCAATCTTAATCTTAATATCCTCTGCTGTCCTCTCTCCGATCAAAAGATTATGCTTTTTCCTCATATAACGGACAAGGGCTTCATCAAAATCATCTCCCGCTATCTTGAGTGAAGTATGAACAACCGAACCACCCAACGAAATAACAGCAATATCTGCTGTTCCCCCGCCAATATCTACAATCATATTTCCACAAGGCCTGGCGATATCAATCCCTGCTCCGATTGCGGCAGCAACAGGCTCTTCAATCAGATGTACCTCTCTTGCTCCTGCTGCAAATGCAGCCTCTTCCACAGCTCTTTTTTCAACTTCTGTCACGCCGCTCGGCACGCAAATACTGATTCTTGGTTTCTTAAAGGTTCGTTTTCCAACTGCCTTCTTTACAAAATACTGAATCATCTTCTCCGTTACTGTGTAATCTGAAATCACACCTTGCCTGAGCGGACGCACCGCTACAATATTGCCCGGCGTTCTGCCAAGCATCAAACGTGCTTCCTCACCAATCGCCCGAATCACATTCGTATCTCTGTCAAATGCAACTACAGATGGTTCCTTCAAAACAACGCCTTTTCCTTTCACATATACAAGAACACTTGCGGTTCCCAGATCTATTCCGATATCTACAGCCATTTTCTCTCCTCCAGCCTTACAAATTCTTTTTCCCCTCTTTTGTATTTCTCAGTCATTTATGAATCTGTCTTCTCTTCGGCTCAGATACTCGCATAGTTAAGTATAATAAAATTTTTTCCACTTGGAAACCCATTTTGCGGATTTTATTTTTTATTCAGAATTGCTGCAATATATTTTCCTGTATACGATTTTTCATTTGCCGCAATTTCCTCTGGAGTTCCATATGCCACAACGGTACCTCCTTTGTCTCCACCTTCTGGTCCGATATCGATAATATAATCTGCTGTTTTGATCACATCCAGATTGTGCTCGATCACAATCACTGTATTTCCATCACCCGATAACCGCCGAAGGATTTCTGTCAGTTTGTGAACATCTGCAAAATGCAGCCCCGTCGTGGGCTCATCCAGAATATAGACCGTCTTTCCTGTACTTCTGCGACTTAACTCCGTTGCCAGTTTGATCCGCTGCGCTTCTCCTCCTGATAAGGTTGTAGAAGGCTGTCCCAGGCGAATATACGACAATCCCACATCATTGAGTGTCTCCATTTTTCTCCGAATACTCGGAACATGCTCAAAAAATGCCAGCGCTTCTTCCACAGTCATATTCAATACATCGTAGATCGTCTTTCCTTTGTATTTCACTTCCAACGTCTCTCTGTTGTAACGCTTTCCGCCGCACACTTCACATGGTACATATACATCCGGCAGGAAATGCATCTCAATCTTAATGATTCCATCTCCACTGCACGCTTCACAGCGTCCGCCTTTTACATTAAAGCTAAATCTTCCTTTTTTATATCCTCTTGCTTTCGCATCCGGTGTTGCCGCAAACAGATCCCGGATGAGATCAAATACACCTGTATAGGTTGCCGGATTGGAGCGCGGAGTTCTCCCAATCGGTGACTGGTCGATATCGATCACCTTATCTACCTGCTCCAGCCCTTCAATTCTTGTATGCCTTCCCGGAATCGTTCTTGCATGATTCAATTTTTTAGCAAGTGTCTTATACAAAATCTCATTGACAAGAGAGCTTTTTCCGGAACCAGATACCCCCGTCACACATGTCATAATTCCCAACGGGAACTTCACATCAATATTTTTCAGATTATTTTCTTTTGCTCCTACGACTTTCAAATATCCTGTCGGTTGTTCTCGTTTTTCCGGAACTGGAATTTTAAGCCGCCCACTCAAATATGCACCTGTGACAGAGTTCTTATTCGCCATCAGCTCTTCGGCTGTTCCCACTGCGACAACCTGTCCTCCATGTTCTCCGGCTCCCGGTCCAATATCCACAATACAGTCCGCTGCCAACATCGTATCTTCGTCGTGCTCTACCACGATCAGAGAATTTCCAAGATCCCTAAGATGCTTCAATGTCCCAAGCAGTTTATCATTGTCCCGTTGATGTAGCCCGATACTCGGCTCGTCCAGAATATATGCCACACCAACCAGACCGGAACCAATCTGCGTCGCCAGACGAATCCTCTGTGCCTCTCCTCCTGATAAGGTTCCTGTCGCTCTGGCAAGCGTCAGATACTCCAATCCTACATCCAGCAAAAACTGGATTCGTGCCCGTATTTCCTTTAAGATCTGCTCACCGATCAACTGCTGTGTCTCTGTCAGTTCCAGATTTTTTAAAAACTGCTGCAGCTTATCAATGGACATTGCTGTGAGCTCCGCAATATTTTTATCTCCTACAGTAACAGCAAGAGATCCTTTTTTCAATCGTTGTCCCTTGCACTCTGAGCACGGAGTGATGCGCATAAACGTTTCATATTCTGCCTTCATCGTGTCCGAACCTGTCTCACGATAACGACGTTCTACATTTTTGATCAGCCCTTCAAAAGCCACATCATAAACACCTTCTCCCCGCTGCCCTTTATAATGTACTTTTACAGATTTTCCATTTGTTCCATAAATCAAAAGATCATGAATCTCCTTGGGATAATCCTGAAACGGTGTTTCCAGACTAAAATGATATTCCTCACACAACGCATCTAAAATTGCCCGGGTAAAACTTGATTTTTCTGTACAGGACTGCCATCCCATAACTGCAATAGCCCCCTGCTGAATACTGAGCGAAGGATCCGGTATCATCAGATCCTCATCAAATTCCATCTTATATCCAAGACCAAAACATGTCGGACAAGCCCCAAACGGGTTGTTGAATGAAAAGCTTCTCGGCTCAATTTCTTCGATGCTGATTCCACAATCCGGACAGGAAAAGCTCTGACTGAAATTCAGTGGTTCCCCGCCAATCACATCTACGATCAGAAGCCCTTCCGCAAGCGCCAGTACACTTTCCACAGAGTCCGTCATTCGTTTTTCAATCCCCGGTTTTACAACAAGGCGATCCACAATGATCTCAATATTATGCTTGATATTTTTGTCCAACTTAATTTCTTCTGACAATTCATACAGATTTCCATCCACACGAACACGCACATATCCTGATTTCTTCGCCTGTTCAAACAGCTTTGCGTGCGTTCCCTTTCTGCCTCTTACAACAGGTGCAAGCAATTGTATCTTTGTTCCTTCCGGAAGCAGCATCACTTGATCGACCATCTGATCCACAGTCTGTTTTTTTATTTCTTTTCCACATTTCGGACAATGCGGGATTCCGATTCTTGCATAGAGCAGACGGAAATAGTCATAGATTTCTGTCACTGTTCCCACTGTAGAACGTGGATTGTGATTGGTAGATTTCTGATCAATGGAAATCGCCGGAGATAATCCTTCAATACTCTCAACGTCTGGTTTTTCCATCTGCCCAAGGAACTGCCTTGCATAAGAAGAAAGCGATTCCATGTATCTTCTCTGTCCCTCCGCATAAATTGTGTCAAAAGCAAGTGAAGATTTTCCAGAGCCACTCAAACCTGTCAGCACTACCAATTCGTTTCTGGGAATATCAACATCTATATTTTTCAAATTATTTTCATTCGCACCACGTATCCTGATATACTGCCTGGCGTCCATCTTTTTTCCCATGTAAAATTCCTTCCTGTTATATATCTATTCTATCTCATTCATGACCTGTTTTAATTCGATCAATTTGTCTCTTAATTCTGCTGCAGATTCGAAGTCCAGCTCTGCTGCTGCCTTTTTCATCCGCTTCGTAACTTCTCCAATCAGCTTTTCCAGTTCTTTCTTGCTCATAGACTCCGGATCCTTCTCCATCTTCCATTCTTCTGCTGCTACTTTCTTGGAAATACTGATCTGATCGCGCACTGCCTTCTGGATAGTCTTTGGCGTGATGCCATGTTCTTCATTGTATGCCATCTGGATCTTGCGTCGTCTTTCTGTCTCATCAATTGCCAGGCGCATCGAATCCGTCACTTTATCCGCATACATGATCACATGACCTTCTGAATTTCGTGCCGCTCGCCCAATCGTCTGAATTAGTGACGTCTCGGAACGCAAAAATCCTTCTTTATCTGCATCCAGAATCGCCACCAGCGTAATTTCCGGGATATCTAATCCTTCTCTCAGAAGATTGATTCCTACCAGCACATCAAACACATCCAAACGCATATCCCGTATGATCTCTGTCCGTTCCAGAGTATCTACATCCGAATGTAAATATTTTACACGAATTCCGATTTCCCGCATATAATCCGTCAGATCTTCTGCCATTCGTTTGGTAAGAGTTGTGACCAGTATTTTATTCTTTTTAGAAATTTCCTGATTGATCTCACTGATTAGATCATCAATCTGCCCTTCTACCGGACGCACTTCTACTTCCGGATCCAGAAGCCCTGTGGGACGGATCACCTGCTCTGCCCGCAGAAGCTCATGTTCTTCTTCATAGATTCCTGGTGTCGCTGACACAAACAATACCTGGTTGATTTTACTTTCAAACTCTTCAAAATTCAACGGTCGATTATCTTTCGCAGAAGGAAGCCGGAATCCATAATCTACCAGTGTCGATTTTCTCGACTGATCCCCGGAATACATTCCCCCGATCTGAGGGATTGTTTTATGGGACTCATCGATCATGATCACAAAATCATCTGGAAAATAATCAATGAGTGTATATGGTGGCTGTCCCGGTGCCAATCCTGCCAGATGTCGGGAATAGTTCTCAATCCCGGAACAAAATCCGGTTTCTTTCATCATCTCGATATCAAAATTTGTCCGTTCAGCAATCCTCTGTGCTTCCAGAAGTTTATCCTGTCGTTTAAATTCTCTGACCCGCTCTTCCAGTTCTTCTTCGATCGCCTTCACCGCACGGTTGATATTCTCTTTATCTACCACATAATGGGACGCCGGGAAAATCGCCACATGCTTTAACTCGTCCCGAATCTCTCCTGTAAGAATGTCTACTTCTGTGATTCTATCCACTTCATCACCAAAAAATTCAATTCGAATTGCAACATCTGACTCATATGCCGGAATCACTTCCAGAACATCTCCTCGAACTCGAAATGTTCCTCGATGAAAATCCATATCATTTCTGTCATATTGAATTTCAATCAGCTTTGCAACAACTTCATCTCTGTCCTTGATCATACCGGGACGCAAAGAAATCACCATATTCTGATAATCCACCGGACTTCCCAGACCATAAATACAGGAAACGCTTGCCACAATGATCACATCTCTGCGCTCTGCCAGTGCCATGGTAGCTGATAAACGCAGTTTGTCTATTTCATCATTGATGGCCGAATCTTTCGCGATATAAGTATCTGAAGACGGAACGTAGGCTTCGGGCTGATAGTAATCATAGTAACTCACAAAGTATTCGACTGCATTATTGGGGAAGAATTCTTTGAATTCTCCGTATAACTGAGCCGCCAGAGTTTTATTGTGGGCAATAATCAATGTCGGCTTGTTCAATTCTTTGATAACATTGGCCATGGTAAAAGTCTTGCCAGAGCCTGTAACCCCTAGTAAAGTCTGGCATTGGTTGCCCTCCTTGAAACCTTTTACGAGCTGTTCGATAGCCTGGGGCTGATCTCCTGTCGGAGCATATTCTGATACTAATTCAAAATGATCCATGAAATCCCTCCTATGAATCTATCATCTTCATTCTCTTTGGCTATTATATCAGAATATAAAATAAAAGTACAGAACAAATCGAATGTTTGTTCTGTACTTTCCATTTCGGTTTCCTATGTTATATCTTCTGTATAACTGAAATCCCCACCCCTTTTTGAGGGAATAAGTAGTTTGTTCCCTTCTTTACAGTTTTAACTCCTGATACTGCACATGTTCTTCCAGTGCCTGTGTCATCTCAGCCATTCGGCTTACATCACCGATCAGGATCACTCCGCAAAGTCGATTGTTCAAAAAGTAATATTTCTGATATTGTCTCTTTCCCATATCCTTCAGCTCGATTGTCTTGTACACCAGATTCGGATTCTTTCCGTTATCTCCGGCTGCAAACAATGCAGTCCGCATTCCATGGAAACTCAGCGCTGCCGGAACTGTCTGATATTCCAATGCCTCTCCTGCCGCATTCGCTCCGGCTACTTTTCCCTGTTCCGATGCCTCCGGCCAGATTGCATAATTAAACCCTTCATATTGTGCGCAATCACCACATGCATAAATATCCGGCACATTGGTCTCCATCTTAGAATTGACAACAACTGCACGATCCACGTCTATTCCTGCTTCCTGTGCCAATGCAGTATTGGCACGAACGCCTGCAGACACGATCACCAGCTCTGCCGGGAACGACCTTCCATCTGCAAGGGTTACACCTGTCACATTCGCTTCTCCATCCAGCGATGCAATGCTGACACCTGTATGGATCTGGACTCCCTGCTGCTCACTGATATACTGTAACATCTCACCAGCAGTTTGATCCAGCTGCCGTCCCATCAACTGTTCAGCAGCTTCCAGAACCGTTACCTGGCATCCTGCCTTTTTCAGTTCCCATGCAGCTTCCAACCCCAGAACACCGCCACCGATCACAACAACGTGCTCTATTCCAGGCAAAATTTTTGCTATTTTTCTTGTATCAGCCAAGCGGCGGATTGCAATGACCCCTTCTTTGTCCGCCCCTGGAATCGGTGGAATAAAACATTCTGCTCCCAATGCATAAATCAGTTTGGTATATACAAATTTCAAACCGCCTTCCAGCTCGATTTCTTTCGTTTCTGGATGGATCGCAACAACTTCCATATCCAGAACCTGCTGAATATTCTGTTCCTCATACCAGTCTGCATTCTGTACTGCAATCTGCTCCTCATCCAACTCTGCCATAATAGATTTCGTCAACATTGGACGATTATAGGTACGATATGGCTCATTTGAAATCATCAAAATCGATGCTGTTTTGTTTCTCTTTCGGATTTCTGTTGCCGCATTCCAGCCAGCAGTTCCGTTTCCAAGAATTACATAGAAATCTTTTGTATCATTGGAGAAATCACTTTCCTGTGCATCCACCGGAACAAAATTTTCTTTTCCAACTCCGCAGACCGGACATATCTCCAGAGACGAATCAAAAATCTCTCCGCAGACCAGACATTTTACAAGCTGACGCGCCCCTGTTTTTTCTGATTTTTTATTTTCTTTATTCTGGAGAATACATCCAAAATTATACCCATAATCAAATGCATCGATCAGATTCTCTTCCCCTGGTTTAAAGCGCACACGGAATCCATCTACTACCCTCATACGAAGCTGCTTTAAACGCTCAATCAGATGTGGAACGCCTTCACCGCTCCATCCATAGCTTCCAAAGGCACTTGCCAGTTTTCCACCATGTGTTCCCGCAAAAATAGAGGTTGTCAGATCCCAGATCGGTTTCAGTGCTTCTCCGACAATCGTTGGTGTTCCCAATAAAATTCCATCTGCAAATCCCAGCTCTTCCAGAACTTTTGTCTGATCTGCTTCTACCATATCATAGCAGCGTACATCCACATCTCCGCTTGCCTGGATCCCTTCTGCGATCTTCTGTGCAAGCTGCGCTGTATAGCCATAGGCGCTTACATATGGAATGATCACTGTTTTTTTCGGATTTGGGTTCACTACCGTACACCACTCTTCATACGTATCCAGCATCCAGGAAATTTTGTCATCAATGACCGGTCCATGTCCGGTACAGATCATGCTCAGATCCAACTCCCGGACTCTTGCCAGCGCTTTTGCCATGAATGGTTTGAATGGTCCGATAATATTATCAAAATAGTACTTCGTAGCCCGTACATAGTCATCCCACTCTGTCACCCTGCTCAATAAAATATCATGAAATCCATAATGGGAACCAAACGAATCACAAGTTACAAGAATCTGTTCTTCTTCGATATAAGTATACATCGTATCCGGCCAGTGCAGATTCGGCACAATCAAGAAACGAAGAGTCTTGTTTCCGATCTTCATTGTCTCATTATCTTTTACTGGAATTGCCGTAAATTCCCCATTTACGATTTCTTTCAAAAATCCGATGGCACATCCTGTGGCAATGATCTTCAATCCCGGATTCAATTCCAAAAGCCGTTCTACACTTCCCGCATGATCCGGTTCTGTATGATTGACTACCAAATAATCAATCTTTGTGATATCTGTGATCTCACTCAGTTTTTCCAGGTACTCGTCAAAAAACTTTTCTTTTGCTGTCTCAAACAGGATCGTCTTGTCTCCTGCTTTTAAAATATAAGAATTATATGTTGTTCCAAATTCCGTGTACATAATAATATCAAATACACGAAGCTGATCGTCTACAATTCCTGTCCAGTAAAAATCCTCTCTTAGCTGCAATGTCTCCATTGTCATTTCCTCCTTATTTATGGAACGATCTACAGGCACATCCTATAAATATTCTCTACATCCTCTGCCTTCAGTGGAACATAGGCTTCCGACAGACCTCCAAATATTACTGCATGCTCTGCCATCTCTTCAAAATGCTCCTCTGTGATCCCCACCTCAGATAACGTCATTGGAATTCCAAGCCCTTTCAGGAATTCCTCCGTTGCATCGATACCGGCATTGGCAGTGTCAAATACATTTTCACTCTCTTCAATTCCCCATACATTTTTTGCATACTCTGCAAACTTCTGAACTGTACTGTCGTTCAGAATATACCGCATCCAACGCGGAGTCAGAATTGCCAGACCTACTCCATGCGTAATATCATAGTAGGCACTCAGTTCATGCTCCATCGGATGGCAGCTCCATGCACAATCTTTGCCGGTGGAACAGATTCCGTTGATCGCCAGCGAAGAAGTCCACATCAGCTCTGCACGTGCCTCATAATTTTCCGGCTCACACACAGCAATCGGAGCATACTGTATCACAGTCTTCAAAAGACCTTCACTGATCCGATCCGGGACTGCTGCCTTTCTGGTATCAAAATACACCTCTATAATATGAGACATGATATCCGCACTTCCAGCTGCTGTCTGGCTTGCCGGTACAGTAAATGTATTTTCCGGATTCAGTACAGATGCCTTTGGAAGCAGCAATGGATTTCCAAATCCCAGCTTTTCTTTTGTCTTCAGATTCGTGATCACTCCACCATTGTCCATCTCACTTCCGGTCGCAGAAAGTGTCAGAACCGTACAGATCGGAAGCGCCTTCTCAATCCACTCCGGATGCAGGATCAAATCCCATGCATCACCTTCATAATACGCAGCTGCCGCAATTGCTTTGGAGCAATCAATCGTACTTCCGCCGCCCACTGCAAGAATAACGTCAATATCCTCTTCTCTACAGATCTCTGCCCCTGCACAGACACTCTCAATTCTCGGATTGGGTTCGATTCCGCCAAGTTCAAATACTTCAAACTCAGAAAGAAGCTCTTTGATACGGCCATAAAGTCCGGTACGCTTAATACTTCCCCCTCCATAAGTCAACAATACTTTTTTTCCATATGGTTGTAAAAGCTCCGGCAATTTTTCTTCCTGTCCTCTTCCGAATAAAATCCTGGTTCCAACACAAAAATTAAAATGATCCATACTGCTCCGCCTTTCCTGTTATCATTCCATTATTTTCATCAGACAATACCATTTTACCATTGAATCTAAAAAATGTCTTTCTTTTTCCAAAGATTTCTTGCAAAAATGAGGCGGTCGCTTTTTGCGATTCGCCCCATCTGATCTTCTAAACATCTTTGAAGGTTCCCTCTAAAATTCCTTTTTTTCCATAACCCGCACGCTGATCCAATACGAAATTCCAAGAAACAAAACGACGCCAGCCACAACGAGCAAAACCAATACTGACATTTTCATCTGCGATATTGTTTCCAATACTGGTTCCACTTCTAAGTTTAAAAATTTCATAAGCTGTCCCCCCGCTATTATCACAGCAAAAATTACAAGTCCTGTTGCTACAACTGCAAGCCTTCCTCTTTCATTTCCATATTTTAACTGTACCGGAATCGCAATTCCAATCAGAAAAACAACAAGTACGATCGGCACGGCATATGCTACCAATAATGACGCATCCATTTCCGTTCTTTCCACAAACAAAACGTAAAGGGAACTGAGCAAAACAGAAATCAGCCAGGCTCCTACACAGAGAAGCAGTCCGAACACATATTTCTCTCTTACGTATCCCTTCTTTGATATCGGTAGCGTAAACAAAAAAGAATATCCCCTGTCAAACTCATCATAGGAAAGCGTTCCTAAGGCTACCAGCCCCCCATACATCGGAAGCAGGTTCACAATATAGGTCGGACTTTTCATAAACACCGTAAATACAACACACATAGCCAGTATGATCAGCAGAGTATTCTTCTGCAGCTTCAAAATACAAAAATCTTTTACCAATAATCCCTTCATATTTTTTCCCCCTTGATCATCATCAAAATCGCCTCATCAATGGTACCATTTTCAATCACAGCCTTTGGATAGTTTTCCATATAAAACTGTTTTTGATCTGTCAGAAGCTCATATCCAAATGAAGTCTTTTTCTGACGAAGTATATACTGCTTATCCAGTGTGTGATACTGCTCTTCGTCTACTTTGAGTACTGCATATTTTCCAAGTAATATATCTGTATCCTCATGCAGCACAATCTTCCCTTCGTGGATCATATACAGATCATCGCACAGCCCTTCCAGGTCACTGGAAATATGAGAACTGATCAAAATTGCACGGTTTTCCTTTTCTTCCATATATTCCCTCAGAAGATCCAGCACATCTTCTCTCGCCGCTACATCCAGTCCGGCTGTTGGCTCATCCATGATCAAAAAGTCAGCATCATGGGACAGCGCCAGAAGCACTTTCAACTTTGCCTTCATTCCCGTGGAAAATTCTTTGATCTTCTTATCAAAAGGGATTTGAAACTTTTCACATCTGGATATAAAACAATCTCTTTCGAACTTCGGATACATCGCATCCATGATAGAGATCACATCCTGTACCTTTAAATATTCACTGAACCCCGCATCCGAAAGTACAACCCCCAGATCCTGCCTGTCTTTTTCTTTGACATTTTGTCCTGTCTTTCCCAGCAGCCGGACCGTTCCTCCATCCATACGGATCAACCCAAGCGCTGCCTTAAATGTTGTAGACTTCCCTGCTCCATTCTGCCCGATCAGCCCGGTAATACAACCTGGCTTTACTTCCAGTGAACAGTCCAGTGTGAAATTTTTATACTGCTTCTTTACATGTTCTAATTTCAACATATCCTATCCCTCCAATATCAGATCCAGCATATCCCGGATATCTTCTTCCGGCAGACCGTATCGTTTTGCCTTGCGTATTACTTCGGTCAGTTCTTCTTCTACTTCCCTGCGATACTCTTCCATCATCATCTCTTTGTTCGCTGCTGCCACATAGGTTCCCTTCCCATGTACAGTAACCGTAAAACCTTCCTGTTCCAGAGAATCATATGCCTTTTTTACTGTCAATGCGCTGATTCTCAATTCTTTTGACAGCGTTCTGACAGACGGCAGGTTTTCATTCTCTTTTAAATCACCATTTAAAATCTGTGCTTTGATCTGCTCTACAATTTGTTCATAAATCGGTATCATCGATGAACTATTTATTATTATTTTCATATTCGCCTCCTCTTTACATAAACAGTATATAACAGTATGTATCTGTTGTCAACTGTTATATACTGTTTATTTTATCCTTATTATAGCAATAGCGGATTGAGAAATCTATCTTTGTTCACCTGTTTTCTCACTCCATCTGTCTCAAAATCCTCAGATTTTCTTATCCACCTGCAAAATTGAGAGCAATCTTTCGATTCCCCTTGTACTCTTGTTCCTCCTTCATTATACTAGATACAGAATTTCTAAATTTATCAAGAGAAAGGAGTCTTGACCATGCTTTCAAAAGAATTATTACAACACTTTGAACATGATATCACAAGATTTGAGGAAAACATACTTGCCTTCGAACACGGAGAAATTGACCGCAAAACATTCAAAGGAATTTCCGGCGGCTTCGGAAGTTATGCACAGAAAGAGCAAGGATATATGCTGCGCCTTCGGCTTCCAGGCGGTCACATCACAAAGGAACACTTGAAATTTCTTGCAGACAAGATTTCAGAACATCAGATTTCCCTGCTCAAGCTGACCACCTGCCAGACCATTCAGTTTCATGACTTGTCCGTGGACTCTGTTCCACAACTTATCCGTGATGCTTTAAAAGTCGGCATCATCACACATGGCGGCGGCGGAGACAACCCGCGTAATGTCATGGCAAGTCCTCTGACAGGCACTGCACCAGATGAAACATTTGATGTATTTCCCTATGCACAGGCTGTAGGAGAATATCTTCTGACCGAGATGCCCGGACTTCATATGCCTCGAAAATTAAAAGTCGGATTTTCCAATACCAAGGCCAATGAAGTACATGCTACATTCCGTGACCTTGGATTTGTAGCAAGAGAAAACGGAACATTTTCCGTTTACTGTGCAGGTGGATTGGGACCAAATCCAAAACTTGGCGTTCACATTACAGACAATGTGGATCCAAGCGAAGTATCCCTTTATGTCCATGCTATGATTCGTCTTTTTACCACATATGGCAATTATGAGTCACGCGCAAAATCCAGAACCCGCTATCTGCAGGATACCCTGGGCAAAGAAAAGATCCGAAGCTGTTTTCTTCAGTTTGTAGAAGATGCACGAAAAGAAATGACGCCATGGCCTGTAGAGCCTTCCCATCCGGTATCCAAATCTGCAGATGGCACTCTGTCTGACCATCTTCTGACAGAAAAACGGGTACTCGCACAGAAGCAAAACGGTCTGTACTCCGTTTCTTACCATCCGCTTGGAGGAAGGCTTGAATCCAGAAAACCGGCCGAACTATATGCCGTGATCAAAGAGATGCCAGAAACAGAGCTTCGAATCTCACCGGATGGCACCTTGTATATCATCAACCTGACTGCAAAGGAAGTTCCTGCTGTATTAGAAGCAACAAAAGACGGTGCTGCTTCTTTATTTGAAAGCAGTATCAGTTGTATTGGTGTGCCGATCTGCCAGCATGGGCTCCGCAATTCTTATGCACTGTTAGAGTCCTGTATCCAGCGAGTTCGCAAAGAACAGTTTGCTGACGGAGTCCTTCCCTGCATCCATATTTCCGGATGTCCTTCCAGCTGCGGAAGCCATCAGGCAGGAAGTATCGGTTTTGTAGGACATTCCAAACGGGTAGACGGGAAAATGGAACCAGCCTTTAAATTATTCGTAAACGGGTGCGGAGAAGAACCCGGATCACATCTGGGTATCGAAAAAGAAGTCCTTCTGGAAACTGTGATTCCAGAATTTCTCGTTGCTCTCGGTAAAAAAATTGCCGCTGCAGACAGTACCTTTGACACCTGGTACCCAGCACACACCGAAGAATTCGATGAGCTTGCTGCCGAATACGCAGAAAAGACAAAATAGCTTCCAAGTAAAAATCAGGCAGGATGCCTTCCTTTTTACGGGCCACATCCTGCCTGGTCATCCAATACCTGACTCTATAAAATATCAATATGTTCTCCCGAGAGTGCTTTGTTCATACTCCGCACCGCACAGAACTTTCCACACATAGAACAAGTATCCTCATGTTCCGGCTTTCTCTCATTCCAGATCCGCTTTGCAGTTTCCGGATCCATCGCACACTCCCATTGCGCTTCCCAATCCAGATTTCTTCTGGCTTCTGCCATCCGGTCATCCTGCTGTCTTGCTCCGCGCACTCCTTTTGCAATATCCGCCGCATGTGCTGCAATTTTGGATGCCATGATCCCCTGTTTTACATCGTCCAGATTCGGAAGTGCCAAATGCTCTGCCGGCGTCACATAGCACAAAAAGGCCGCTCCGGCTGATGCTGCCACTGCACCGCCAATCGCCGAAGTGATATGATCATACCCTGGAGCAATGTCTGTCACAAGTGGTCCCAATACATAAAACGGTGCTCCCTGACAAACGGACTGCTGTACTTTCATATTGGCCGCAATCTGATCCAGCGGCATATGCCCCGGACCTTCTACCATCACCTGCACATCCCGCTCCCATGCACGCTTTGTCAGCTCACCCAGCCGAATCAGCTCTTCCATCTGACAAACATCTGTGGCATCTGCAAGGCATCCTGGTCTGCAGGCATCCCCAAGAGAAATCGTAACATCATATTCTCTGCAAATTTCCAGGATTTCGTCATAATATTCATAAAATGGATTCTCTTCTCCTGTCATACACATCCAGGCAAACACAAGAGATCCCCCTCTTGATACAATATTCATTTTTCGCTTGTGCTGCCGGATCTGCTCGATCGTTTTTCTTGTAATCCCACAGTGCAGTGTCACAAAATCCACACCATCTTGTGCATGAAGACGTATCACATCTATAAAATCTCTCGCAGTCAGCGTATCCAAATCTCTCTGGTAATGGATCACAGAATCATAGATTGGAACCGTACCAATCATTGCAGGGCACTCACTGGTCAATTTTCTTCGAAACGGGATCGTATCTCCGTGAGAGGAAAGATCCATAATCGCATGTGCCCCCATATCTACCGCCTGCATGACTTTCTGCATCTCAACCTCATAATCTTTGCAGTCCCTTGATACTCCCAGATTTACATTGATCTTTGTTCGCAGCATGGATCCGACTCCCTCCGGATCTATGCAGGTGTGGTTTTTATTGGCACAGATGACAACCTTTCCTTCTGCCACCAACGGCAACAGTTCTTCTACAGTCATCTGCTCCTTTCTCGCTACAATCTCCAGCTCTTTTGTTACAATCTGTTTTCTTGCAGCTTCCATCTGTGTTGTGTAGTTTCTCATATCCATTCCTTTCCATGCCTGCGGAGGAGTAGCAAAAAGCTGCTGCAACGCAAACGCATCACAGCAGCAATTTTTCTTTTCAGATCTGATCACTTTCTCTGTATATCCCTACGTTGGCATTATCCAAATCAGGTTACGGGTTTTAAGCAATTCAGCTTTCTCTCAGCCTGCTTTTTGCAAGCACCCCTTTTTCTCTATGTTGATATTATAAACACTCTTTTTCCCGGAATCAAGTAAGATCCGAATTTTCTTTGTCCTCTTCTGGAATTTCTTCCCGCAATCCTAATATTCCCTCTACCAGAATCTTCACATCATCCAGAATATAGTCAAATGCTCCTGCCTGACACATATTGATCAGAACCAATCCAAGCGGCACTGCCAGGATCATTCCAAAAACACCCTTGATCTTATATCCGGTATATAAAAGCAACAGCGTCACCAACGGATTCATTCCCATGCTGTCACCCACCAGTTTGGGCTGTAAAAGCTGGCGTACTACCTGTGAAACAACATATATGATCGCCAGTCCGGCTGTAATCTTATATTCACCGATAAAAAGTGAATAGATTGCCCATGGAATCAATGCGGTTCCTGTGCCAAAAAATGGAAGAAAATCTAAAAATGAAATCAGAAAAGCAACCAGAACCGCATAATGAATTCCCAAAACAAGGAATCCGGCAAATAAAATCAGAAAAACAACTCCCATAATCTTGAACTGTGCTTTAAAATATCCGCCCACCGCATATTTTAAATTATCCATTACCAGGGTCATTCTCTTTTCCACCGATGGCGGTGCGATTTTATGAAACCATGCGATTACCTCTTCCCTCTCGATTGTAAAAAAGTAAGCAGCCAGTATGGCAACAATCAATGAGATCAAATAAGAAGGCAGTCTTTTTGCAAAATTCCCCGCTGCTGTTACTGTCGGCTCACTGATTTTGGAGACAAGATCCCCCATATAAGTGTCCAAATTTTGCACGATCGCTGTCCATCCATTTTGTACTCCCTGCGGAAGTTTTCCAAATGCGCCGGACAGCGTATCTCCAATCTCCCGCAGTCCCGCTTCCAGCTGCGCATAAATATCCGGAAAATTATGAATCAGGTCAGTCACCTCTGCTGCGATTCTGCTGATCGCAAAATATCCCACTAAGACAATCAGTCCAATAACCAGTATGACTATGATCGCCGTACCTAGTTTTTTTACAATCTTCAGCCGCTTTTCCAACCAGTTTACCAGGGGTGTCGCGATTGCTGAAATGATCCAGCCAATTACAAACGGCATCAAAAATCCAAGTGCCTTGACTCCTAAAATGATAAATGCCGCAGTCGCCAGTATACTGAACACGAGACTTACCGCCACTTGCCAGTAAGGTCTTTTTCGTTCCATAAAACTCTCCCTTTCCGCACATTGCTTTTCTATATGACATCACGCCTCAGAACCTATTCTTCTGTCTCCTCCATAAATCGTTCCGGAAAGAGATACTCCCGCTCTGCCAGTTCCCAGATTTCATCTCTTCCCTGCTTTGTAACCGAAGAAAATGGGATTACTTTCGTTCCCGGAAGCAAATTTAAACCTGTCTTTAACATCTTCACATGCTTTTGTACCTGGCTGCGTTTTAATTTATCCAGCTTTGTGGCAATGATAATGGGCTGAAATCCCTGATCCACAATCCACTGATACATCATCTTATCATTTGCAGAGGGATCATGCCGGATATCGATCAGAAGAAACACGGCCTTTAACTGTTTTGAACTATGAAGGTACCGCTCGATCAAGTTTCCCCACTGGATTTTTTCTTTTTCAGAGACCTTTGCATATCCATATCCCGGAAGGTCCACCAGATACAATTCTTCATTGATATTATAAAAGTTGATCGTCTGCGTCTTTCCCGGTGTAGCAGAAATCCGGGCATACGATTTCCGGTTCATCAGCGCATTGATCAGCGACGACTTTCCAACATTCGACTTTCCCGCAAACGCGATTTCCGGTTTGTCGTTCTCCGGCAATTTACTTGTGATCCCACACACCGTTTCCAGATTGATATTCTTTATTACCATAGTTTACTCCTCTCCTGATATTTTATCCTGATGCTCTGACACAAATGCTGCCCGCAGCACTTCTTCCATATGCTCTACCGGAAGAATCTCAAGTCCTTTTGTAATTTCCTGAGAAAGCTCTTCTACATCCGGCACATTCTTTTTCGGAACAAGAACTGTTTTGATCCCGGCATTTTTGGCGGCCAGAAGTTTTTCTTTCAACCCTCCGATCGGCAGCACACGCCCCCGCAAAGTCACTTCTCCTGTCATAGCAATATCCGCATGTACTTTTTGTCCTGTAATCGCAGAAAGCATTGCCGTCGCCATCGTAATTCCGGCAGACGGACCGTCTTTTGGCACTGCCCCTTCCGGAATATGCACATGAATATCATGCTTTTCAAAGAAGTCCTCTGCAATCTGATACTTGCTGCTTACGGAACGGATATAGCTGATACCGGTTCTTGCAGATTCCTTCATCACATCTCCGAGCTGACCTGTAAGCATGATTTCTCCTTTTCCCGGCATTACATTGACCTCGATCTGAAGTGTATCTCCACCTACGCTGGTCCATGCCAGTCCGCGTACAATCCCGATTTCATCTGCTGCATTTGCCATCTGATATGTAAACTTCTCTTTTCCCAGATATTTAAACAGATTCTTTTCTGTAATTGTAACACTCTTTTTTCCGGTTGTAAGAATTTCTTTTGCCGCCTTTCTGCAAATATTCCCGATTTCCCGCTCCAGCTGCCGCACGCCTGCTTCTTTTGTATAATTGGATGCAATCTTCCAGACTGCATTTTTACTTATTTTTAGCTGTTCCTTTTTTAACCCGTTTTTTTTCAGCTGTTTTGGAATCAAATGTTCTGTTGCAATGTGAAGTTTTTCATTTTCTGTGTAGCTTGTCACTTCGATTACTTCCATACGATCCAGGAGAGGACGCGGAATCGTCTGCAGGGAATTTGCAGTGGCAATAAATAACACTTCTGACAGATCCAATGGAACTTCCAGATAATGATCTCTGAATTTATAATTCTGCTCACTGTCCAGAACCTCCAGAAGCGCTGAAAATGTATCTCCCTTATAGTCTGTACTGACTTTATCAATTTCATCCAGAAGCATCAGTGGATTCTTAGTACCTGCCTGCCGGATTCCATTTGCAATACGTCCAGGCATTGCTCCCACATACGTCTTTCTGTGCCCCCGAATTTCAGCTTCATCACGTACACCTCCCAGTGAGATTCTCACATATTGCTTTTTCAGGGCCTTCGCCAGAGATCTTGCAATGGATGTCTTTCCGGTCCCTGGAGGCCCCACAAGACACAGAATCGGACTCTCCCCTTTTTTGGTCAGAGAACGAACTGCCAAAAATTCTAAAATCCGCTCCTTGACTTGTTCCAGACCATAGTGTTCCTCTTCCAGCACTGTCTCTGCATATTTGATATCCTGATTATCTTTTCCCGCTTTATCCCAGGGCATCTCCAACAGTGTCTCAATGTATGTCCTGATCACACCACTTTCTGCCGGACTGTTCAAAGAGCTTTTAAATCTCCGGATTTCTTTTTTCAGTTTTTCCTTCACTTCTTTTGAAGCTTTTAGATTCACTGCTGCCTTTTCAAATTCTTCTGCATCAGACAAAGTCGAATCATCTCCCAATTCTTCACGAATCAGTTTTAACTGCTCTCGAAGAATATATTCTTTCTGGTGCTTATCTACACGCTCTTTTACTTTCTGCTGCAGTTCTTCCTTAATATCCATGATCTGCACTTCATTCACCAGTTTAAAGGCCAATGTCTCATATCGTTCTCCAAATTCTATTTTAGAGAGAATTTCTTGTTGATCGATATAATAAAAAGGCGTATTTGCAGCAATCTCATCTACCAGTTTTTTCAGATCTTTGATCTCCAGAATTTCTGCCACCGACTCTTTTGACATTTTTCCATTGCGCGCAGCATACTCCAGAAAAGTATCTTTCAATCCACGGGCCATTGCCTCTCCGTTTAAATCATCCGGAATAGAAAGTTCTGATTCATCGATCACTTCCACTTCTGCCCTCAGATATGGTGCATCCTGTTCAAAGCTTCTTAATACGCCTCTTGTCTCTCCAGAAACAAGCACACGAACAATATGCTTTGGAAGCTTCATAATCTGCTTGATCGTTCCAACTGTTCCGACTTCATACACATCTTCCTGGGCCGGGTCATCTGTTTCAATTGATTTTTGTGCCACAAGAAAGATTTTCTGATCTCCTTCCATAGCTTCCTGTATCGCTGCAACTGATTTTTCTCTGCTCACATCAAAATGAACAACCATCTCGGGCATAATCGTCATTCCCCGCAGAGCTACCGCCGGAAGGCTCTTTATTTCTCTGTTCACCTGTATTTTCCTCCTGCTTTTTGTTTTCTCCAAAGTCAAAACAAGCGGGTACATGGTCCTCCCTATGCACCCGCCTGTGTTATCTATGCACTTTCAGATGTCAGAAAAGATTTTCTTTCCTCTCCATCGCACTCATACAATGGCTGCCCCTTTCCTTCCACAACATCTTTTGTAATCATACAACCTTTAATGGTATCATCCGATGGTACACGGAACATCGTGTCCATCATAATATCTTCCATAATGGCTCTCAATCCTCTGGCACCTGTTTTCCTTGCAAGGGATGTCTCTGCAATCGCATCCAACGCTGCTTTTTCAAACTCTAACTTCACACCGTCAAGTTCCATCAGCTTCTGATACTGTTTTACAAGAGAATTCTTCGGCTCTGTCAGAATTCGAATCAGTGCCTCCTTATCCAGAAGATCCAGAGATACTGTGACAGGAACACGTCCTACCAGTTCCGGAATCAAACCAAACTTCACCAAATCCTGTGGAAGTACCTGATGCAGCAATACATCAACATCTTCCTCATGCTTCTCTGCAATCTGTGCATTAAAACCGATGGACTTCTTATCCAGTCTGGTCTCAATAATCTTATCGATTCCTTCAAATGCACCCCCACAGATAAACAGGATATTTGTTGTATCTATCTGGATCAATTCCTGATGTGGATGCTTCCTTCCTCCCTGTGGCGGAACGGATGCAACCGTTCCCTCGATAATTTTCAGAAGCGCCTGTTGAACACCTTCTCCTGACACGTCTCTTGTAATGGACGGATTCTCAGACTTTCTTGTAATCTTATCGATTTCATCAATATAGATAATACCATGCTCTGCACGTTCGATATCGCCATCTGCTGCCTGGATCACTTTCAGAAGAATACTTTCTACATCTTCTCCCACATATCCGGCCTCTGTCAGAGCTGTCGCATCTGCAATGGCAAACGGAACATTTAATATCTTTGCGAGCGTCTGGGCAAGCAGAGTCTTTCCACATCCGGTCGGTCCCAACATCAGAATATTGCTCTTCTGCAGATCTACGCCCAGATCAGAACCTGCCATGATCCGCTTGTAATGATTGTATACAGCAACAGAAAGAACTTTCTTTGCTTCATCCTGTCCGATCACATATTCATCAAGGAATGCCTTGATCTCCTCTGGTGTCAAAAGATTGATATCATCAAATTCTCTTCTGTCATCATCGTACTCAAACTCTTCCTCTATAATCTCCGAGCAAACCTCAATACACTCATCGCAGATATAGGCTCCATTTGGCCCTGCGATCAGTTTTCTGACCTGAGACTGTGGCTTATTACAGAAGGAGCATCTTACCATATCATCACTTGCTTTTCCTGCCATATCACTCTTCACCTCATATTGCCTCCCACAGCACTAGTGTTTGGCAATTACCTCATCTATTAATCCATATGCTTTTGCTTCTTCCGCAGACATGAAATTATCACGTTCTGTATCCGCCTTGATCGTCTCCAGAGGCTGACCTGTATTCGCTGCCATGATCTCATTCAATTTCTGGCGAATCTTCAGGATATGCTCTGCTGCGATCGAAATCTCAGTTGCCTGCCCCTGTGCTCCGCCGGATGGCTGATGAATCATAATTTCTGCGTTTGGAAGTGCAAAACGTTTTCCCTTCGCTCCGCCGGAAAGAAGGAATGCCCCCATACTTGCCGCCATACCAATACATACTGTAGAAACATCACATTTGATGTACTGCATTGTATCGTAAATCGCAAGTCCCGCTGTCACGGACCCTCCTGGGCTGTTGATGTATAACTGGATGTCCTTATTCGGATCATCTGCTTCCAGGAAAAGAAGCTGTGCCACGATCACACTCGCAGACACATCGTTTACTTCTTCTCCAAGGAAAATAATTCTTTCTTTTAACAGTCTTGAATAAATGTCGTAAGAGCGCTCTCCACGGCTTGTCTGTTCAATAACATAAGGTACTAAACTCATTTGCTTTTCCTCCTTATTATGCTGACTTAATCTGCCGCTGCCTGCGGCCCCCTCTCACTGTGGACTTTTGGCAGAATCTGCCAAAACAGCTTACGCCTCTACAGATTCGTTTACAAGAAGAGTGATCGCATCCTGAACTGCAAGATCCTCTTTGATCTGTTTCTTCTCGTTTTCTCCCATAAACTCTTTGAGTTTTTCAACTTCCATCTGATATGCTTCCGCCATCTTTGTGAGTTCTTCATCCACACGCTCATCAGAAACTTCGATATTCTCAGCTTTTACAATCGCTTCCAGAACAAGTCTTGTCTTGATGCTCTTTTCTGCCTGTGGTCTCATCTCTTCAAGCATCTTCTCTGCTGTCAGTCCTGTAAACTGGAAGTACTGCTCTACAGTCAGTCCCTGCTGCTGGATACGACGTGCCATATCATCTGCCATCTGTCTTACCTGTGTCTCGATCATTGCTTCCGGAATATCCATCTGCGCATTCTCGATTGCCTGATCTACTGCCTGGTTCTCTTTCTTCTCTTTTCCAGTTCTTTCTTTGCGCTCTTTGATGTTTTTCTTCACTTCTGCTCTGTAAGCGTCCATTGTCTCGCACTCAGAAACATCGGATGCAAATTCATCATCCAGCTCTGGAAGTTCTTTTGCTTTGATTGTGTGTACAGTACACTTGAATGTAGCATCTTTTCCGGCAAGTTCTTCTGAGTGATACTCATCCGGGAATGTTACATTTACTTCTACTTCTTTGTCAATCTCAGCTCCGATCAGCTGCTCCTCAAATCCTGGAATGAAAGCTCCGGAACCGATTGTCAGCGGATAATCTTCACCTTTTCCGCCTTCAAATGCAACACCGTCAACAAATCCTTCAAAATCCAATGTCACTTCATCTTTGTCCTGAACTGCGCGATCTGTCACCTCGATTGTTCTCGCATTACGTTCACGCTCTTTCTCGATTTCCTCATCTACTTCCTTCTGTGTCACTCTTGTAGATACTTTGTCAACTTTCAGACCTTTGTAGTCTCCCAGTGTCACTTCCGGTTTTATAGCAACTTCTGCTGTGAAAATGAATGATTTTCCTTTTTCTATCTGTACAACGTCGATTTTTGGCTGTGAAACAATATCCAGTTCACTTTCATCGTATGCTTTTGCATATGCGTCTGGAATCATGCTGTTTACTGCTTCATCATAAAATACTTCCGGTCCATACATTTTTTCGATCATCTGACGCGGAACTTTTCCTTTACGGAATCCCGGAATGTTGATCTGTTTGCGCTGTTTTAAGTAAGCTGCCTGCAGTGCTTTTTCTACGTCTTCTGCTGCTACTTCTACTGTAAGTTTTGCCATATTATGCTCTAACTTTTCTACCTGTAAACTCATCTTTCTATTTCCTCCTTGATTCGTACCATTCAAACGCAAATTGTATATTCGCAGTCATTGAAATAGTATAGCATAGTCATTGCAATATTTCCAGTACTTTTTAAGAATAAACTACTCCATGACCGATTTCTTTCGCCTTTTCCTTTCCACACAAACGCTCAATCAGCTTTAATGCGAATGGAATTGCTGTCCCCAGCCCTCTGCTGGTAATGATATGTCCGTCCACATTGACTTGTTCTTCATTTGCTTCTGCTTTCCCCAGTCCGTCTTCCATTCCCGGATAACAGCATGCTTTTCTTCCTTCCAGAAATCCAAGTTCACCAAATACCGTAGGCGCTGCACAGATTGCTGCCAGATCACGCTCTTTTGCGTAAAATTCTTTCAGCAATACGCACAGCTCTGTGTGTTTCTTCAGATGAAGCGTTCCCGGCATTCCTCCCGGCAACACAAGCATATCTGTCTGCGAAAAATCCATATCTTCAAATAATACATCCGCCTCTACCCGGATTCCATGAGCTCCCTGCACCATTTTTTCTCCCGTAACGGATACATTTTTCACCTCAACACCTGCCCTGCGCAGCAAGTCCGTAACCGTAAGACCTTCGATTTCTTCAAACCCATCTGCCAAAAATACCGCAACTTGTTTCATGACACGCTCCTCCTGTTCAAATTCCAATATTTCTTTTATGTGTATATGATAAAAAGTGTAGCAAATCCCTCTGAAAAATGCAATGCCTGCCCGTTTACATTTTCTGTTTTTCATATTATGATACTCTATAACAAACTATTATATGAAAAGGAGTTTTTTCATGGAAATTGAACGAAAATATCTGATTTCTGATGTTCCTTTTGATCTTCAGACCTATCCTTGCCATAAAATCGAACAAGGATATCTTTCCACTGAACCTGTGATCCGTATCCGCAGGGACAACGAGGACTACATTCTGACTTATAAGTCCAAAGGAATGATGGTTCGGGAAGAATACAATCTCCCCCTTACCAAAGAAGCCTACGAACATTTAAAAGAAAAAATTGACGGTCGATTGATCACAAAAAAAAGATATGTGATTCCTCTCAAAGATTCACTCGTTATCGAACTGGACCTTTTTTCAGGAGATCTTGCACCACTTATGCTGGCCGAGGTAGAATTTCCGGATGAAGAAACAGCCAATCACTTTGTCGCGCCCACATGGTTCGGTGAAGACGTTACCTTCTCTTCTTCCTATCACAACAGCACACTCAGCAAACTCTGAGGTCATATTTTCCGTCAGATATGTAAAGTTTTACAAATTCCACTTTTTGTGTCTTTTTGTTCTTTCGCTACGTTTCGTCGCATAGATATCTATTTATAGGGAAAGTTGTTATAATTTATTAAGCTTTTAACATTTCCCTGTAAATGGAGGTACAGCAATGTCTAACATTCAGCTTGTTGAAAATTTATGCCGTCTTCGTAAAGCACATCACTACACTCAGCAAGAGATCAGTGACTTGCTCAACATTTCCAGACAGGCTTATTCAAATTATGAAACCAGCAAACGGACACCGGATCTGGATTCTCTGATCCATCTGGCTGACATCTACGGTGTTTCTCTTGACCAGCTGGTCAATCATCCTTGTACAAAAGATGGATTGATTTTGGAGCAAAAAGGACCATTTACACATGCCATGGAGATCGACACTGCAGATACGCTCTATCTGACCCGAGAAGAAGTAAAACTGATCCAGGGTTATCGTGCGATGACTCCGGAAGATCGGCTGCTATTGAAAAAATTATTGTAAAAAAGGAAAATCCAATCAGACATCTCTGAACGTCTGATTGGATTTTTTTATTCTCCCAGTCCAAATCTCTCGTGAACTGCGTTGATTGCTCGTTCTACATCATTTTCATTGATCAGCACTGTAATTCGAACCTCCGAAGTAGAAATCATATGAATATTAACTCTCGCATTTGTCAATGCCTCAAACATTTTAGCGGCAACACCCGGATTGCTCATCATTCCTGCTCCGACAATAGAAATCTTCGCTACATTTTCCTGGTAATTGATTTCCTGAATCGTCAGCGCTTCTTTATTTTCTTCCAGAATCGCAAGTGCATCTTTCAGGTCATCCTCAGCTACAGTAAAGGAAATATCTTTTGTTCCCTCTCTTCCCACTGATTGGAGAATAATGTCTACATTGATATTCTTCTTGGCAAGTGTATTAAAGATCTTGAACGCTGTTCCCGGCTTATCTTCAATTCCGATCACAGAGATTCTCGCTGTATTTTTATCGGATGCAACTCCGCTGATTAACAATTTTTCCACTTTTACTACCTCCTTGACTACCGTACCTTCTTCTCTGTTCATGCTTGAGCGCACAACCAGCTGCACTCCATATTTTTTTGCCATTTCCACGGAACGGTTATGCAAAACATTTGCCCCCATGGAGGCCAGCTCTTGCATCTCATCATAACTGATTTCTTTTAATTTTCTTGCAGAAGGAACGATTCTTGGATCTGCAGTATATACTCCATCTACATCTGTATAAATCTCACATGCATCTGCTCCCAAAGCTGCTGCGATTGCAACTGCTGTCGTATCAGAGCCTCCGCGTCCCATCGTTGCATAATCTTCATATTTATTGACCCCCTGGAATCCTGTGACGATCACAATTTTGCGATACCCCAGTTCATGAAGGATTCTCTCGGATTCTACTTTTTTAAATCTCGCATTTCCATAGGTAGATGTACTGTGCATCTTTACCTGAAATGCATTCAGAGATACCGCCGGAACTCCAAGCTTATGAAATGCCATTGCCATCAAAGAAACCGAAATCTGCTCCCCCGTTGTCAGCAGCATATCCAGTTCTCTCTTTGATGGGCTCGGATTGATCTCTTTTGCTTTTGCGATCAGATCATCCGTTGTATCTCCCATCGCTGAAAGGACAATGATCACATCATGTCCATTTCTATAATCTTCCGCACAACGCTCTGCCACACGAAAAATACATTCTTTATCTGCGACCGAACTGCCGCCAAATTTTTTTACTATCAGCATTTTTTCTTCCTCTCTGTCTTACCGTTCATCGTTCCTCTCAAAAAGCCTGGACAATAACCGATGTCCTTCTTTTTCAAAGTACGGACTCTTTGCACCCAGTCTTTCGGAATACTCCGGCATACCTTCTGCTTTTTTTCTGGAATCATACAAAAGATATGGCACCGGATTTCCTGTATGTGTACGCACACGAATCGGCGTTGGATGATCTGGAAGCACCAGCATTCTGAAATCCATGCAAAGATCTTCCAATTCTCCGACCACCGGTCCGATGATCATCTGATCGATATTTTCAATTGCTTTTATCTTATCCGGAATGCTTCCCTGATGTCCCATCTCGTCAGGCGCTTCGATGTGTACATAAACAAAATCATATTCCTGTGCAGCCAGTGCATCTACTGCCGCTTCTGCCTTCCCTTTATAGTTTGTATGCAGACCGCCATTGGCACCTTCTACGATGATATTATCAAGCCCTGCACCTACGGCAATTCCTTTTAACAGATCCACTGCAGAGATCATAGCGCCTTTTTTCTGGTACTTTTCTTCAAAAGAAGTCAGCATCGGTCTTGTTCCTGCACCCCAAAACCATACCGAATTGGCCGGATTGAGCCCCTTTGCTTTTCTTTCCAGGTTCAATGGATGACTGCTTAAAATTCGATAACTGGTCTCCATCATCTCCCGAAGCACCGGATCCTGGGGAAGATATTCTCCAATCCGCTTTGTCAGAATATCATGTGGTGCTGTCAGTTCAACAATGTTTCCAAATTTATGGATCAGCAGATGCCGATAGCTCGTTCCGGTATAAAATTCATATCCGCCTCTTCGCATCTCCTGCATCAAAGTCTCCATCAAAATATTCGCATCTTCTGTACTGATCTCACTGGAACTGTGATCCAAAATATGCTTTTCTTCATACCTTTCCTCTTCTTCTGACAAAGTCACCAGATTGCAGCGAAAAGAGACATCTGTAGGTGCCATATCCACCCCAATACTCAATGCTTCCAGAGGAGAGCGTCCGGTATAATATTCCTTTGGGTCATATCCGATCACAGAAAGATTGGCCGTATCACTTCCCGGAGCCATGCCCTCCGGCACAGTCTGCACCATTCCAATTTCAGAAATCTGTGCCAGACGGTCCAGATTTGGAGTGTGAGCCACCTCCAGAGGTGTCATTCCATTCAATTCTTCCAACGGCTCATCTGCCATTCCATCGCATAATACTACTACATATTTCATACGCACTTCACCCCTCTACACGAATTCGATGGAGAATAGACGGAAATTCTTTTTGACACTGTTCAAAACGACCTTCTGTCATAACTTCTGTTAAAAATCCGAATTCTCCCTCCAGTTGTTCTGCCTGTACGATCTCGATCGGTCCGAATTTGCTTTCCAGATGTGCTCTCATAGCCTGCGGATCCCCTTTGATTCTTACAAAGAAACGCTTGCTTGTATCTGCAATCGGAAGCAGTTCTACTTTTTTCTGATCCCACATGGTCATGATGTTCCGATTCAAATGTTTGACTTCATCCACGATATCGGAAACAACCGCACTTGCGGTCGGAAGTTTTCCTGCACCGCTTCCATAAAACATTGCATCACCAAGCACATTTCCATGTACAAAAATCGCATTGAACACATCATTCACACTGTAAAGAGGATGAGATGCGCTCAACAGATAGGGGGCTACGATCGCATGAATATGATCTTCATCCCGCCTGCTGCAGGCCAGCAGTTTGATTGTCATTCCCATCGCCTTCGCATATAACATATCTTCCTTTGTGATCTGCGTGATTCCTTCGGTATAAATATCCTCAAAATCTACCTGCTGGCCGGAAATCAGCGAAGAAAGAATTGCGATTTTTCTGCAGGCATCATATCCTTCCACATCAGCTTCCGGATTTCGTTCCGCATATCCTTTTTCCTGTGCCTCTTTTAAAACTTCCTCATAATCTGCACCTTCGTAAAACATCTTACTGAGCATATAATTGGTCGTTCCGTTCAAAATTCCTGTAATCTCTTCGATCTCATCTGCTGTCATCGAAGAATTCAACGGCCGAATAATCGGAATTCCGCCTCCGACACTTGCTTCAAACAGAAAATTGATATTTTTCTCTCTTGCAATAGAAAGTAATTCTGCACCATGTTTTGCCACAAGTGCCTTATTGGATGTCACCACGCTTTTTCCTGCCATCAGGCATTGCTTTACAAAAGTATATGCCGGCTCTATTCCTCCCATCACTTCTACCACAATCTGAATGGAAGGATCTTCTGCGATCACTTGAAAGTCGTGGATAATCTTCTCTTGAATCGGATCCCCCGGAAAATCTCTCAGATCCAAAATATATTTCACATAGATCTCATCTCCGGCTCTCTGGTCGATTCGTTCCTTGTTAGTCTGTAATACTTCAATGACCCCGGATCCTACTGTGCCATATCCCATAACTGCTATATTTACCATATTCGCCTTCCTTCCTGTTCTTTTATCGTGTTTTTATTCTTCTTTGCTCTTTGGCATACTTAAATATGCATTGATAAACGGATCCAGATTTCCATCCATCACACTATTTACATTGCTGATCTCCATATTCGTCCGATGGTCTTTCACCAATGTATATGGCTGCATGACATAAGAACGGATTTGACTTCCGAACCCGATTTCTTTGATTTCTCCACGAATCCCCGATACTTTGTCTGCCTGTTCCTGCTGCTTCATCAGATACAGCTTTGCTTTGAGCATCTGCATTGCCTTGTCTTTATTCATATGCTGAGAACGTTCATTCTGACACTGTACTACAATCCCTGTCGGAAAATGAGTAATACGGATTGCTGACGATGTCTTATTGATGTGCTGTCCTCCTGCCCCACTGGATCGATACGTATCGATCCGGATATCATCGTCATTGATCTCAATGTCAATATCTTCCTCAATATCCGGAATCACATCACAGGATGCAAACGATGTCTGCCTCTTTCCTGCCGCATTAAACGGGGAGATTCGAACCAGCCTGTGCACTCCTTTTTCAGAACGCAGATACCCGTATGCATTCTCTCCTTTGACTTCAAAAGTAACACCCTTTATTCCGGCAACATCCCCTTCCAGATAATCCAGCACCTCTACGGAAAATCCTTTCTTTTCCGCCCATCTGGTATACATTCTGTAAAGCATATTTGCCCAGTCGCAGGACTCAGTCCCTCCTGCCCCGGCATGAAGCGTGACAATCGCATTGTCTCTGTCGTACTCTCCGGTCAGAAGTGTCTGGATCCGAAGCGCTTCAAACTCGCTTTCAAAACGCAGTAGCTCTTCTTCAATCTCCTGTACCGTCTCTTCATCCTGTTCTTCCTGGCTCATCTCGATCAATAGTCCGATATCTTCATAGTCTGCAAACATCTGCTCGATCTGCTTCACCGAATCCTGCAATCCTTTTAACAACTGCATGATCTGTCGTGAGTGTTCCGGATCATCCCAGAAGCCCGGCTCTTCGATCGTTCTTTCCAGCTCTTCAATTCTTTCTTTCTTTGACGCTAAGTCAAAGTGAATCCCTCAAATCTTTCAGCGGTTCTTCATATGCAAGCAATTTTGCTTTCAGTTCATCTAATAAAACCACCTTGATCACCTCTTTCTTTTTTCAAAAATTTAATATGAAATCACATTGACTGTGTATATATTGCAGCGCAATGTCTGATGCAGTATACACACAGTCAACAACCTCTTTCTGCCGTTTTTATTTTCTTCCGCAGCACTGTTTATATTTTTTCCCACTTCCGCACGGGCATGGATCATTTGGATAGATTTTTTTCTCTTCCCGTTTTTTCGGAGTATGTGATGCGCTGTCATCTTTATTTGTTCCAGTCGCCTGTGCCACCTGCTCTCTTTCTACTTTCTGCTCGATTCGGATATGGAACAAAGTACGAATCGTTGTCTCTGCGATAGAATCGGTCATCTCGCCAAACATATCATATCCCATCATCTTATACTCGATCAAAGGATCTCTCTGTCCGTATGCCTGCAGACCAATTCCCTGACGAAGCTGATCCATATCATCAATATGATCCATCCAGCGTGTATCAATTGCTTTCAGAAGTACAACTCGTTCCATTTCACGCAACTGCTCTGCTTCTGGAAATTCTGCTTCTTTTTCCTCATATGCTTTTACAGCCCGTTCTTTCAATGTATGCTTGAGTTCTTTCTGACTCATTCCTTTGACTGCGTCTGCCTCTGGCATCTTCAACATTGGGATCTCGCCATGGAGAGTACGCTCAAGACCAGATACATCCCAGTTTTCCTCGTCCGCATCCGGCGCCGCAAAACGGTCTGTCATATTCTCTACATATTCTGTGATCATATTGTAGATTGTATCGCGCATACTTTCTCCATCCAGAACACGCCGTCTCTCCTCATAAATGATTTCTCTCTGCTCATTCATAACCTGATCATATTCCAGCAGGTTCTTACGGATTCCGAAGTTATTTCCCTCTATCTTCTTCTGCGCTTTTTCAATCGCACTGGACAACATCTTATGCTCAATCTGCTCTCCATCTTCTACTCCAAGTGCATTGAATACACTCATCAGACGCTCTGAACCAAATAAACGCATCAGATCATCCTCCAGAGAAATATAAAATCTGGATTCGCCAGGATCTCCCTGTCGTCCGGAACGTCCGCGCAACTGGTTATCAATACGTCTTGATTCATGGCGTTCTGTACCGATGATCTTCAGTCCGCCTGCTTCTCTTGCTGCATCATCCAGTTTGATATCCGTACCACGTCCGGCCATATTCGTTGCAATTGTCACGGCACCATGCTGTCCTGCATCTGCGACGATCTCCGCTTCCATCTCATGATATTTGGCATTTAACACTTTGTGCTGAATTCCTTCTTTTTTCAACATTTTGCTGAGCAATTCTGAAACTTCGATCGTGATCGTACCAACAAGTACCGGCTGTCCTGTGGCATGCGCCTCTTTGACTGCCTCCACAACTGCATGATATTTTTCCTTTTTGGTCTTATATACGGCATCTTCCAGGTCTTTTCTCTGCACAGGACGATTGGTCGGGATCTCCACAACATCCATTCCATAAATATCTCGGAATTCCTTTTCTTCTGTGAGTGCAGTACCTGTCATACCACTTTTCTTTTCATATTTATTGAACAGGTTCTGGAATGTGATCGTTGCCAGAGTCTTGCTCTCTCTTCTGACTTTGACATGTTCTTTCGCTTCGATTGCCTGATGCAGACCATCCGAATACCGTCTTCCCGGCATGATACGTCCGGTAAACTCATCGACGATCATAACTTCTCCTTCCGGAGTCACCACATAATCCTGATCACGGAACATCAGATTGTGTGCCCGCAATGCCAGAATGATGTTATGCTGGATCTCCAGATTTTCCGGATCTGCCAGGTTTTCAATATGGAAGAAATTCTCTACCTTCTTCACACCGTCTTCTGTCAGGTTGACCACTTTTTCCTTCTCATTGACAATAAAGTCCCCTGATTCCTCAATGTCCTCTCCCATGATCGCATTGATCTTGGAAAATTCACCGCTTGCTTCTCCTCTTTCCAACTGACGCGCCAGAATGTCACACGCCTCATACAATTTTGTTGATTTATTGCTCTGACCGGAAATGATCAACGGAGTTCTGGCCTCATCGATCAAAACAGAGTCAACCTCATCGATCACTGCAAAATGCAGTCCTCTTTGTACAAGCTGTTCCTTGTAGATCACCATATTGTCTCTCAGATAATCAAACCCGAGTTCATTGTTTGTCACATATGTAATGTCACAATTATAGGCAGCACGGCGCTCATCATTGTCCATATCATTGAGAACCACACCAACTGTCAGGCCAAGAAACTCATGTACCTTCCCCATCCATTCAGCATCACGCTTTGCCAGATAGTCATTTACTGTGACGATGTGTACTCCTTTTCCTGTAAGTGCATTTAAATATGCCGGCAATGTAGAAACCAGTGTCTTACCTTCACCGGTACGCATCTCTGCAATACGTCCCTGATGCAGGATGATACCACCGATCAGCTGCACACGATAATGACGCATTCCCAAACTTCTGTATGCGCCTTCTCTTACAACTGCATACGCTTCAGGAAGAATATCATCCAGCGTTTCCCCCTCCTTTAAACGCTCTTTGAATTCTCTTGTCTTATCTTTTAATTCCGCATCCGAAAGTGCCTTCATCTCTGGCTCCAGTGCCTCGATTCGATCCACGATCGGATAAATTCTCTTCAGCTCATGCTGACTGTGAGTCCCGAAAATCTTATCCATTAAACCCATAATCTGTAATCTGCTCCTTGTCTAAATTTACTCTGCCTACCATTTTAGCACTAACTTTCCATGAATTCAACCAATTCATGTGCTTGTTTCTGTTTGTTTACATTTCATTTACAAACGGATCAGACTTGTATAAGGTATCGTTCCACCGAACAAGTCCAGTGCACTTCCAATTGTAAAATCCAGTTTTTCCTGCCCCAGATTTCTGAATTTTTCCAATTCTTTCAAACTTCCGATCCCTCCTGCATAGGTGATTGGAATCTTTCTCCAGTTTCCCAGAAGTTTCACAAGATCACTCTCGATTCCTGCCGCTTGTCCTTCTACGTCTACTCCATGTACCAGAAATTCATCGCAATACTGTGCCATCTCATCCAGCAGTTCTTCTGAAAGCCGTTCTTTTGTAAAATTCTGCCAGCGATCCGTCACAATGTAATATCCGTCTTCCTTTTTACGACAACTCAGATCCAATACCAGATGTTCCTTCCCCACTGTTTCTTTTAATTGTTTGAGACGACTGCGGTCCACCTGCCCTTCTCGAAATACATAAGACGTCACGATTACATGACTGGCTCCTGCATCCAGATATTCTTCTGCATTTGCTGCGGTAATGCCTCCTCCGATCTGCATCCCCTTCGGATATGCCGAAAGTGCCTGGACTGCCTGCTCTCTGGTTGCCTCAAAATATTGAGAATCTCTGGAGTTCAACAGGATGATGTGTCCACCTTTCAGCCCGTCTTGTTTATATCTTTCTGCATACCATGCAGCAGTCTGCTCCGAAATAAAATTGGTCTGCGCCATATCTCCTTGATCTCTCAAACTGCCGCCTACAATCTGTTTTACTTTTCCATTATGTATATCAATACAGGGTCTGAATTTCATGATCAGTCTCCTTTCCTATTATGAACAGCGCCCTCTCATGGAAGATGTGCCGTACAAAAACACTCCTGTATGGTATAGAAAAGTGCTGCAAAAAACACTTCTGCAGCACTCATTTATCCGGTATTCCAAAACTATCGGTTGTTCTCCCGATTCTGTGTATCCTGATCTTTTGTCATCCCGTCTGCAGCATCATCCACTGCATCTGTAGCTCCTTTTGTCAGATCATCTACTCCATCCGTCACACCATCTACCACATCGTTCACTCCGTCCGTCATATCATCTACCACGTCGTCCGCTTTTCCATTACTTTTGTCATCGGTACGATTTTCATTTCTGTCGGTCTTATCTGTTGTATCTTTTGTGTTGTCAGTTGCATCATTCATTGTTGTATTATCCTGTGTATCTTTTGTGTTTCCACATGCCGTTGTTCCCAGAAGCATACAGGTACACATCAGTAATACAAGCAGTTTTTTTCTGTTTTTCATAATCTTCTTCCTTTCATAAAATATCG